>Ga0209579_10000077_pt1 | contig 188333 bp, 194 predicted proteins | sample Coa_R1_2_FD_187152 | JGI IMG/M metagenome (GOLD analysis project Ga0209579, IMG submission 187152) | Surface soil microbial communities from Centralia Pennsylvania, which are recovering from an underground coalmine fire - Coalmine... | ecosystem: Environmental > Terrestrial > Soil >... | reverse complement strand
TGGGCCGCCGCCCGCGCGGGGTAGATCGCCGCGCTGCGAAGTCCCTCGCCCCGCCCGGAGCGGCCAGTGTTCACACCTGAAATGTGCTCCTCCGCGCGCGCTCCGGTCACGACGTCTGCTCTACCGCCTCGGGGAGGTGAGCACCCAGCAGGACGCGGCCGGCAGGCGTACGGTCGAGCAATGAGCTGGGCACGCCGGCGGCCCATCCGGATCGCCGACAGGCAGAGGACGGACTCGCCGGCGTCCGCCACACGTAACGACGGGAGCCTTGACGACGTCGTTCTCTTCAATGTCCGCCGTGCTGCGCAGACGATCTACGACCGCCTGCGGGTCGATCACGAGACCTGGGTGCAGCTCCGGAACGACGACCAGCGTGTCGCGGTCGCCGTCGACAGAGACCCGGCGGAGCTCGCCTCACTCCTCGACACGGTCAGAGCGGTGCTGCACGAGTGCGGCTACGCGCGCATGCGGTTCGAGCTCGACGGGCGCTCGTACTCGCTGCGACTGACGCGCTGAGCCCGGCTACATGCCCATGGCGTGATAGCCGGAGTCGACGTAGAGCGTCGACCCGGTCACGTTTACGGCGCCGTCGCCGAGGAGGTACGCGGCGGCGGCGCCGACGTCATCCGCGGTGACGTGCCGGTGGAGCGGTGACCGCTCCTCGACGATGTCCTCCATCGTCGTGAAGCCGGCGATCGAGCGCGCGGCGAGCGTGCGCACCGGCCCGGCGGATACGGCGTTGACGCGGATGTTCTTCTCTCCGAGATCCCACGCGAGGTACTTGACGCACGAGTCGAGAGTCGCCTTCGCGACGCCCATGACGTTGTAGTGCGGGACGGCGCGCTCGCCGCCGAGGTACGTCATCGTGAGGATCGAGCCGCCGCCGGCCTTCTCCAGCAGCGGCTCGGCCGCGCGAGCGCACGCAACGAGCGAGTAGGCGCTGATGTCGACCGCCATCCAGAAACGATCGCGCGGCGTGTCGGTGAAGCGGCCCTCGAGGTCCTCGGCCGCGGCGAACGCAACCGAGTGCACGAGGAGATCGAGCTCACCGCCAAAGGCGTCCGACACCTCCGCGAACACGCGCGCGACATCGTCGTCGGAGCGAACGTCGCATTCCGTGACAAGCGGAGAGTTGACGGACTCGGCGAGCTCGCGCACCGACTTCTCGATCCGCTCGCCCTGGTACGTGAAGGCGAGGCTCGCGCCGCCGTCAGCGAGTTGCTGCGCAATCGCCCAGGCAATCGAGCGCTTGTTCGCGACGCCCATGATGAGCCCGCGCTTGCCCTCGAACGATCCAGCCATGCGGCGATCCTAGAGGGTTCATGGAGTAGCGTCTCCACATGGCGCGCGTCGCGGTCGTCACGGGAGCGTCGTCCGGCTTCGGCGTCGAGATCGCTCGCCGGCTCGCGGCGCGGGGCGACCTCTGCGTCCTCCTCGCCCGGCGTGCCGACAGGCTCGAGGCGCTTGCAGCGGAAATCGGGGGCGAGGCGGAGCCGTGCGACGTCTCCGACCGCGCCGCCGTCGACGCCGTCGCGGCGCAAGTGCTCGAACGCCATCCGCGAATCGACGTCCTCGTCAACAACGCAGGGATTCCCGGCCGGACGAGCTTCCTCAACGGCGACCCGGAGACGATCGAGCGGCTGATCCGGACGAACTACCTCGGCGGCGTCTGGTGCCTGAACGCCTTCCTCCCCGGTCTGCTCGCCGCGGCGCCCTCCCACGTCGTGAACATCGTCTCGGTGTCGGGCGTCGTTGCCGGCCCGCCCAGCGGCCCGTACTCGGCGTCGAAGCACGCGCAGCTCGCGTTCTCTCGCACGATTGCGGCCGAGCTACGGAGCCACGGCGTTCGCGTCCACACCGTCAAGCCGGGATTTGCCGAGACGGAGGGCTTCCCGCAGAAGTGGCTACCGAAGCCCGTCCAGCGAATCGTCATCGGGCCGGACGAAGTCGCCGACCACGTTCTCCGCTCCATCGAGCGCAATCGTGGCGAGACGACGGTGCCGTGGTTTTATGGGCCGCTAGGTGCTTTGCAGGACATGCTCCCGAACGTTTTCACCGTTGTCCTTGGGCGCGCGCCGAAAGCTCCCTAGAATCTCAGCATGAGCCTGCCGGCCCAGACGGGGGGGCCAACGGTTACCGACGTTATGGCGGTCGCGGACTTCCGTGCGGCGCTGCGCCGGTTCATGCGGCAGAGCGAGCGCATTGCGCGCCAGTCAGGCCTGACGCCGCAGCGCTACATCCTGCTGCTCATGATCAAAGGCTCACCGGGCGGCCACGAGCAGTCGACCGTGACCGAGCTTTCGGAGCGGCTGCAGCTCGCGCAGAGCACCGTCACCGAGCTCGTGCGGCGCGCCGAAGAGGCGGGGCTCGTCGAGCGCGAGCAGTCGCAACAGGACGCACGCGTTGCTCATCTCCGGCTGACGGCGGAGGGCGACTCGCGGCTGATGCGGTCGTTCACCGAGCTCGCGAAAGAGCGCGATCAGGTGCGCGACGCGTTCTCGCACCTCGAAGGTGGGGTGACGGGCTAGCCGACGGTGCGGCGGCTCGCGCGCTCCGGCGAGCTGTTGATCCCACAGGCAATCTCGTAGCCGATCGTCTCGGCCTGCGCGGCGTGGCGCTCGATGAGGAGCCCGTCGCCGACAATCGTCACCGGCGTGCCCGCTTGCGACTCGCCGTCGAGCTCGACGGCAAACGCGTCCATCGAGACAGTGCCCACGACACAGCGCGGCTCGCCGTCGACGAGCACGTCCGTGCCGGTCATGTCACGGCGGAAGCCGTCGGCGTAGCCGATCGGCACGGTGCCGATCCACGTCGGCTTGTCGGCGACGAACCGGCGGCCGTACCCGGTGCTCTCGCCGGGCTGGAGGAGCTTCACCTGCGCGAGGTGGCTGCGCCACGAGAGCGCAGGACGGAGACCGTCCTCCGCCGGGTCGGTGTCGAACGGCGAGATGCCGTAAAGCGCGATGCCACAGCGCGCCGCGTCGAAGCGCGCGTCGGGGATGCGGAGCGCGGCCGCGCTGTTCGCCGCGTGGCGCGTCAGGTGGGCGTACGGCTCGGTCGCGGCGCGGAAGCGCGCGAGCTGTTGCGCGGCGAAACCCGGGTCGTTGTCGGCCGTCGCGAGGTGCGTCATGAGCCCGACGACGTTCGCTGGCGGCTCCGGCAGCTCGGCGAGCCCCCACCGCCCCATCCCGGAGTCGAGCTTGAGGTGCACCCGAACGTCGTCCGGGATCTCGCCGTCGCGGGCGACCGTCACCTCGAGCCGCGCCTCGCGTGCAGCGGCGACCTCGTCGGTCGGCCCCATGACGAGAATCCGCGCCTCGGGCAGCGCGCGCCGCAGCTCGAGCGCCTCGTCCACAGAAGCGACACAGAGGACGGACGCCCCGGCCTCGAGCGCCGCCCGCCCGACATCGACGGCGCCGTGCCCGTAGCCGTCCGCCTTGACGACCGCCCAGAGCTCCGCGCCGTCGAGCGCCTCGAGCAGCCGGCGAGCATTGTGGCGGATCGCCACGAGGTCGATCGTGATCTCGCTGCGATGCATTGCCCCCAGCCTAAACGGGGCGTAGGTTTGAGCCCGTGAAGGCGCGGTTCCCGCTTCTCGTGATGCTCGCCGGCTCGGTGACCTTTCTCGCGAGCCTCCTTTACCTAACGTGGGTCTCCGTCGGTGACTCGTCTCTCGCACTCCTCACAAGGCACGGCGCGTTCAGCCTCCTGAACCTGTTCAGCAATACGTTCGCATTCGATGAGTGGGGAGCGTTCGCGCAGGCCGCAGCGCTCGCGGCGGTCGCCCTGGGATTTTGCGCCGTCGTCTCGCTCATCCGCCCCGAGCTCGAAGGCGCGCTGCCTATCGGCGGCTGCGCGATCGCGCTCGCCGCGCTCGCCCTCGTGAATGCCGCCGACCTCCGGACTCAAGGGATCTACCGGGCCGGGTACGACGGACTCTCGGCACACCTCGGCACCGGCGCGTACGTGGGAGGAGCCGCAGCGCTCGCTGCACTCCTGAGCGCCGCTTGGGTGAGCCATGACGACATCCCCGACCTGCGGAACGCTGCCGCCGCCACGCTTCTGACGATCGGACTCGTCGCCGCCTACGTCCTCCCCACCCTGAATATCCACACGCACCGGCTGACGGGATCGGGCGGTTTTCAGTTCGTCGGGGCCGGAAGCTATGGGACGGCCATCATGCTTCTCATCGCGAGCTTCGGCCTGACGTTCTGGTTCGGAGCGAGCCCACCGATCAGACGCGTCTCGGCCGCAGTAGTCGTCCTCGTACTCGCGATCGGAGGCTTCAGCATTCTCGGAACGCACATGCACTGGCCGTACGAGGCGTGGCTTGCCATCGGCTGTGCAACCGGTCTCCTCGTGCTCGCCGTGGCAACGAGTGATGAGCGCCGCGTCGCGTGGCCGACGCGACACGACGCGCTGGCGCTCGAAGGCGCGGCCCTTCTATTCGTGTCTCTCTTCTTCAACTGGGAGAAAGCGTGTCCCCCATTTCCCGGAGGCTCGTGCTACGTCTACAACGGTTGGGGCGGCGGGCTCGCCGGAGGCCTCGTGGCGATTTTCGTGGTGTTGCTGGTCGGCTTTCGGCGTTTCTCGCCCGAGCTCGCCGTCGCCGTTGCGATCTACGTCCTCGCGTGGGGGCTCGATATCACAGCCCACGGGAGCCTGAGCTATGGCGCGTTTCTCGGCTTCGCGGGAGCGGCGCTTCTCCTGCTCACGGTGGGCTTGCAGCTGCCAAGGAAGCTCCCTCGTCCAGGCGCCCGACTCGTCCCCGCCGTGGCGAGCGTCGCGTTTGTCGCGATCCCAGTGGTGACGCTCACGCAAAGGTTGTGGACGGACATCGGGTTCGGGGCGTGGCAGCTCCAGCTCCTCGAGGCGGCCGCAATCGTCCTCGGGCTTCGGCTGATCGGGCGTTGGCTGAGTGGCCGTGCACCGGACGACGAACTGCTGCTTGTGCCGATCGCACTCCTCGCGCTCACTGGCCTCGATCTCTGGAGCCAGGACATCCACTTCGTCAGCTTCGGGAGTTGGCTCTCGCTCGCTCTCTCCATCGTGCTCGTCGCGCTTGGCTGGCTCGGGCGGTGGGGTGGGCTCGATCGGCTCCGGATTCCCGACGAGATCTGGCGCATCGACCGGATCTCAACCGGCGAGAACTGACGGCAGCGCCTCGATCACGTCGCTCGCGACGAGCCCGTAGCGCTGCGACGCCTCGCGTGACGCGAGTTGCTGCGCGGCGCACGCCGCTGCCGCCGCTCGCTGCGGTTCCATCCCCTTCGCAAGGAACGCGGCCGTGATGCCGGTGAGGACGTCGCCCGTGCCGGCGGTGGCGAGCGACGGCAGACCGAGTGCGCAGACGAGCACCCCGCGCCCCCGCGCAGCGACGAGCGAGTCCTCGCCCTTGAGGACGACGACCGCGTTGAAGCGCTCCGCCGCCGCCTGCACCGACGCAAGCCGGTGGGCGGCGATCTCCTTCGAGTCGCGGCCGAGCAGGCGTGCGAGCTCACCCTCGTGCGGCGTGAGGACGCGCGGCGCCGGCCAGTCGCCCGGCTCGAGCTCGAAGAGCGCGTCCGCGTCGACAACCGCCGGAAGCGCAACCTCCGCCAGGAGACGGCGCACGAGCCGCTTCGCCTCCTTGTCGCGGCCGAGGCCGGGCCCGATCGCGAACGCATCGGCGCGCACCGCCGCCTCGTCCACCTGCTGCAGCGGCCGCTTCACCGCCTCGGTGACGAGCTCCTCCAGCACGGGCACGGACTCCTCCGGCGCGCAGATCGTGACGTAACCGGCGTCGGCGCGGAAGGCGGCGCGTGCCGCGAGCGCCGCAGCGCCCGTCATCCCCCGCGACCCGCCGACGACGAGGACGTGGCCCGACGTGTACTTGTTGCCACCCGCCGAGCGGCGCGGCACCTCGTCGAGGATCGCCGGCGTCACGAGCGCGTTCGCGGTCTCCCCCGCCTCGATCCCGATGTGGGCGACGACGACCTCGCCCGCGAGGAAGCGACCCGGTGCGACGGCGAGGCCGACCTTGGGGCCGTGCATCGTCACGGTGACGTCCGCCCGAACCGCCGCACCGGCGACCTCGCCCGTCGAGGCGTTCACGCCCGACGGGATGTCGACCGCGACGACCGGCACCCCGGCGCCGTTGATCTGTTCGATCACACGCGCCGCGTCCTCTCGTGGCGCACCGTTCATCCCGGTTCCGAGCAGCGCATCGACGAGCACGTCGGGCCGCTCCTCGACGATCTCGCGCCCCGCGGCAACGAGCAGCTCGCCCGCGATCTTCCCGTCGCCGCCGTTCGCGCCTCCGCCGGCGTAGACAGCAACCCGCCGCGCGTCGGGGAAGCGGCGCATGACCTCCTCGGCCACCGCCGCGCCGGCGCGCTGCATCATCGCGGTGACGTCGTGGCCCGCCTCCACGGCGCGCATCTCCTCGGCGGTGTAGAGCGGCTCAGAACTCGACGGACGCAACAGCCACCGCCTGCGCAAGCTCACGCGAGTGGGTCATGGAGAGGTCGACCGCCGCCGCACCGAGCGCAGCGGCGCGCTCCGCGATCCTCCCCGACAACCGCACCGCCGGCTTCGGGCGCCCGACGATCTCGATCTCTTTCCAGGCGAACGCGCGCGCGACGCCGAACCCGAGCGCCTTCCCGACCGCCTCCTTGCCGGCAAACCGGCCGGCGTAGCTCTCCGCCGGGTTTGGGCGGGAGTCGCAGTACTCGCGCTCAGCCTCGGTGAAACAGCGCTCGCGGAAGCGCTCGTACCGTGCGAGCGAGCGGCGGATCCGGTCGACCTCGATCAGATCGGTGCCGACGCTGACGTGCGTCATAGGTGATCCTCGATCCAGTCCGGCAGGTGCGCGATCGAGGAGACGATCCCGTCGGGCAGCACGCGCGACGCGTCGAGGGCGTCGGGACGGAACTTGCCGGTGCGCACGAGCACGGCACGCATTCCCACGCCGCGCGCGCCGACGATGTCCGTCTCGAGATCGTCGCCGACCATCCACGTCATCCCCGGCTCGCAATCGAGCGCCTCGCACGCTGCGTCGAAGTACGCGGCACTCGGCTTCCCGAGCACGACGGCCTCCGTCTGCGCCGCGTATTCGATGCCCGCGACGAAGCAGCCCGAGTCGAGGAGCGGTCCGCGGCGCGTCTGCCACCAGCGGTTGCGGTGGAGGCAGTAGAGCTCGGCGCCGAGCTCGAGCTCGGCGAACGCGCGCGCAAGGTTCATGTACGAGAACACGAGGTTCGTCTCGGGCGAGTCGTCGGCACCGCCGATGAGGACGGCGTCCGCGCCTTCGCCGACGATCTCGAGCTCCTCGAGGTCGTGGATGAGTGCGTGCATGACGAGGGCGAGGACGCGCTTGCCGCGCAGCGCCACGCTCGCGGCGTCCGCCGTCGTCTGCACCTCGGAAACGTCGAGCTCGATCCCCATCGCCTGCAGCTCGGCGGCGAGCTGTGCCTTCGCGCGCGTGGTGGCGTTCGTGACGAAGCGGAGCCGGTGGCCGGCCGCCCGCAGCTCGCGCACCGCCTGGGCCGCTCCCGGGATCGGCTCGCCCGAAACGTGCAGGACTCCGTCGACGTCGAGCAAAATCGCGGCCATGGCTGTGGACTCTATTCGCGTTACGCGCTCGGTCGTGCTTCCGGTCGCCGAAGTCGAGCTGCAGTACTCGCGCTCGAGCGGCCCCGGCGGCCAGCACGCGCAGAAGTCGGAGACGCGCGCCGTCGCTGTGTTCGACGTCGCGGCTTCCGCTGCACTGACGGAGCGGCAGAAGCAGCGCGTGATCGCGCGCGTCGGCCCGGTGCTGCGGGCGGTTGCGCAGGACGAGCGGAGCCGCACACGCAACACCGAACTCGCGCTCGAGCGCCTCGTCGCGCAGCTCCGCGACGCGCTACACGTCGAGCGGAAGCGCGTCGCGACGAAGCCCTCCAGAGCGGCGCGGGAACGGCGGCTCGACGAGAAGCGCCGCCGCGGCGACGTCAAGCGCCTGCGACAGCGTCCCCCGGACTAGCGCCTTCGATGTCCGCGTGCGGAAGCCACTCGAGCCAGCGCGGCAGGTACCAGCTGCGGCGGTCGAGGATCCCGAGGGTCGCCGGCAGCACGACCGAACGGATCACGGTCGCATCCAGAAGCAGCGCGATCGCAACTCCGAAGCCCATCTGCTGGAACTGCACGAGCCGGCCGGAGGCGAAGCCGGCGAACACCGCGACGATGATGAGCGCCGCGCCCGTGATGATCCGCGCGGTCGACGCCACTCCCCACGTCACCGCCTCGCGCGTCGAGCCGCTCACGTCGTACCGCTCCTTGATCCGGCTCATGAGGAACACCTGGTAGTCCATCGAGAGCCCGAACAGCACCGAGAATAGGAAGAGGGGCACCCACGCATCGATGAACGGCGTGTGCGTGAAGCCGAAGAGACCCGCGCCGTGACCGTCGAGGAAGATGAGGGTGAGTAGCCCGTACGCCGCGCCGACCGACAGCAGGTTGAGGAGGACGGATACGAGCGCGACGACGATCGAGCGGAACGCAACGGTCAGGAGGATGAAGCTCAGGCCGAGCACGAAGAGGATGACGTACGGCGTGGGAGCGCTGACCGCGTCGAAGTAGTCGATGTTCTCCGACGTCACGCCGCCGACGTAGACATGCGCACCGCTTCCGGCGAACAGCTTCGGGATCGTGTCCGACCTGAGCTTGCGAACCGCGCTGATCGCTTCGCGCCCGACCGGATCGCCGTGCAGCGGGGCGACGAGCAGTTCCGTTCCGTGGGAGGACCGGATGGCCCCCGCGCCCAACTGCCCCTGGGCGAGAAGCAACTGCCCCAGGCTCAGCATGTCGCGGGTAACGACCTTCGCTCGACCCCCGACGGCGACGATTCGCACCGGCTCCGGCTGCTGGTTCGGGAAAGCCCGCTGCACCGCGAGGTAGCCCTGCTTCGACGGCGTGCTGTTGGGCAGCGTCGTGATCCCGTTCGCGCCGATGTGCATTCCGAAGACCGGGATCGCGAGTGCGAGCAACCCCGCCACCGAAAGGGTGAGAGCGACGACCGGATGCCGCAAGACCGCGGTCACGACCCCACGCCAGAAGCCGCCTTCGGCCGCCTCGGCGCGACCGACGTTTCGACCGATGTACGGGATCCGGAGCCGGTTGATGCCGTCGCCCCACATGCTGAGCAGCGCGGGAAGCAGCGTCAGCGCGGCGGCGACCGACGTGATCCCGACGACGATCGCGCCGAGCGCGAGGCTCCGCATGATCGAGGTCGGGACGATGAACATGCCGAGCAGCGCGATGATGAACGTCGACCCGCTGAACAGCACCGCGCGGCTCGCCGTCGCACCCGTCCGCACGATCGCATCCTCCTTCGAGAGCCCGTGCGCGCGCTCCTCGCGGTAGCGGGAGACGACGAAGAGCGAGTAGTCGATCCCGAGCGCGAGACCCATCCCCGTGAGCATGTTGATGGTGAACGTCGAGAGCGTGAACTCGAGCGAGACGATCGCGACCATCCCAAGCGCCACGATGATCGAGAGGATCGCCATAAGGAGCGGGACGAGACCCGCGACGACGGCGCCGAAGACGAGCATCAAGATGATCAGCGCCGCCGGCAGCCCTAGGCCGAGCTCGCCGCCTTCGAGATCCTTCGATGCTTGCTGCCCGAAGTCGTAGTTGACGCTGCGGTAACCGGTGACGACGGCCGAGAACCCGTGCCCTCTCTGCTTGGCAAGCACGTCCTCCACCTGTTTCGCGCCCGAGTCGCTCGCTATGAGGAGCGAGACGAGCGCGCTGTGGCGATCCGGCGAAACTGCGGCGAACTGTGCATGGCTCACCTGGCCGGTCTCCTTGAGCGCGGCGAACAGCCTCGTAGCGAACGCCTTGGCCTGCGGTGATCCGACCGTGTACCTCGGCGAACTGACGAGGATCACGTCGCCCTTGAGCTGCGCCGCAACGGCGGGGAACGCCCTGTCGATGGCCTTGATCGCCTCCTCGGACTGAGGCGAGCCGATCACGTGCGCCTGCGTGCTCAGCCCGTGGAGCGATGTCCCGATGAGCGCAATCGCCACGACAACAGCGACGCCCCAGAGCGCCAGCGTCCGCCCCGGATGCACCGCGCACTCCCGTGCAAGCCGCTCGGTCATGCGCCGAGCCTACTCGTCAGCCGATGGCCAGTCCCCATGCGCACTCGGCGTCGTCGAACGCCGCGTCGCGATGGGTGACCGACGGTGAGAGCCTCGAGGTAAACGACTTCGTCGCGAGCGGGTACACCCGGACGTTCGCGATGCTGCCGCAGTCGGCGACGTAGAGATTGCCGCTCGCATCCCAGGCGAAGTTCGCCTCATAGGGGTCGCCCTTCAACCCGACCTTGTCCACCAGGGTGGGCGCCGCGCCGGGCTTGAGGTCCTTGGCGTCGTAGCGCACGATCGCGGCACCCTTGCCGTTCGACGGGTTGCTCGAGGCGTACAGGTCGCCGCGCTTGTCGAACGTGAGACCACCCGGAGCAGTGAGGCCCTTCAGGAACGTCGGCACGCTGTCCGCGGTGATCGGGACGTCGTACATGGCGATCGAGCGCGTCGATGTGCTCGTGACGTTGGAGACGAACAGGTCGCCTTTCGGGTCGAACGCCAATCCCGACGGCGTCATGTCCGGGAGCGACAGCGTGAGACTCGGCACGAGCGTCGTGTTGTCGGTGAACGGCGCGGCGAACTCGTAGACCTTCTTGTTGAAGTAATCCTCGACCCACGCGTTGCCCTTGCGGTCGAACGTGAGGTTGTCGTCGTCTCCCGAGCCGGGGAGCGTGAGGGTATAGAGCGGCGGGAGCGACGGGTTGAACGGGAGCCTGAAGACCTGGATCTCGGCGGGGAACGGAGCCGAACACCCCGACGGGTAGCTGAGAACCCAGAGGTGGCGCTTGTCGTCGACGGCCATGCCAGCCGTGCAGCGCAGACCGTTGTCCCCGGTGCCCGAGATCGACGTGTCCTTCGATTTCGCGGTGAGCGGCAGCTTCGTGTACTCGAGCTGGTAGGACAGCGACTGGCCGTAGAACAGATCCCAGTACACGTCCTGGACGACCACCTTCTCGTGGCGCGAGGTCGTGACCGACGTCCCCTTGCTGTCCGTGACCGTCACTTTCACCGTGAACTGGCCGGCGTAGAGGTACTCGTGCTTCGGCGAGGCGGCGAGCGAGTGCGAGACGACCGGCGGCGAGCCGTCGCCCCACGAGATCACGACGTTCCGGAGCGTCGTACCGCGGGGCACCGAGCTGCCTTTCAAGCTGGCGAAAACGACTTCGTGTGTCAGCGCGGTACTCGGAGTCAGAGCCAGGGCGGCTCTGAGGCGGGTCGTGGTCGCCCCCGAGCCGGCGGCGGTCACAAAGAGAACCGCACCGACTGCGGCGAGGAGACAGCCGATGAGCGGGAACCTCATGTGGAGACCGTACTACTCGACGGTGACGGTCTTCGCGAGGTTCCTGGGCTGGTCGACGTTCAACCCGCGCAGCCGCGCGATCTTGTACGCGAGCAGCTGCAGTGGCATCGCCGCGAGCGGCGCCTGGAGGAAGTTCGGCGTCCGGGGCACGTAGATCACGTCGTTGGCGTGGTGCTGGATGTCCTCGTTGCCGTCGGTCGCGATCGCGATCACGTGCGCGCCGCGGGCGCGCGTCTCCTGGATGTTCGAGACGATCTTGTCGTAGACATGGATGTTCGTCGCGACGACGACGACGGGCGTTCCCTCCTGGAGCAGCGCGATCGGGCCGTGCTTCATCTCACCGGCCGAGTACGCGTCGGTCGGGATGTACGAGATCTCCTTGAGCTTCAGTGCGCCCTCGAGCGCGACCGGCAGGCCGATATGGCGGCCGAGATAGAGGAAGAACGGCGCGTCGTGGAAGCGCTCCGCGATCGAGTCGATCGGGTGGTCGCCGTCGAGGAACTCCTGCATCTTCTGAGGCAGCTCGTGGAGGCGATCGAGGATGAACTCGATCTCGTCCTGCGGCAGCGTGCGGCGAATCTCGGCGAGCCTGAGGGCCAGCAGCGAGAGAAGCGCAACCTGCGCGGTGAACGTCTTCGTCGCGGCGACGCCGACCTCCATCCCGCAGCGCGTGTAGAGCGTCGCGTCGACCTCGCGCGTGATCTGCGTCCCCATGAGGTTCGTGATCGCGAGCGTCCGCGCACCCGCCTCGCGCGCGAGCTTCACGGCGTTGACCGTGTCGCGCGTCTCGCCCGACTGCGAGATCCCGATCACGAGCGTGTCCTTCGAGAGGACGGGGTTGCGGTAGATCCATTCGCTCGCGATATCGAACTCGACCGGGACCCGGGCCCATTCCTCGATGATGTAGCGCCCGACGACGGCGGCGTGATACGCGGTGCCGCAGGCGACGATGACGATGCGGCGGAGATTCCGGACCTCCTCCTCGGTCATCCCGAGCGCCTCGAGCATGAGCTTGTGGCCGCGAACGCGGTCGCCGATCGTCTCCTGCACCGCCTCGGGCTGCTCGTAGATCTCCTTGAGCATGAACGTCTCGTAGCCGCCCTTCTCGGCGCTCTCGATGTCCCAGTCGATCTCCTGCGCGGCCGGCGTCTCGATCTCGTCGCCGTCAACGAGGACGCGGACGCCGCCCGGCGTGATCTCGATCACCTGGCCGTCCGCGGGGTGGATGACCGTGCGCGTCTCGCTGAGGAAGGCGGCGATCGACGAGGCGAGGAAGTTCTCGCCGTCGCCGAGCCCGACGACGAGCGGCGTCTGGTGGCGCACGCCGGCGAGCAGGTCGGGTTGGTCGTGGTGGATCGCGACGATGGAGAAGTGGCCCTCGAGCTGCGGATAGACGCGCGCGAGCGCCTGCGCGAGGTCGCCGTCGTACTCCTGCTCGAGCAGATGGACGACGACTTCAGCGTCGGTCTCGGAGGTGAACGTGTGGCCGGCGGCGGTCAGCTCGTCGCGCAGATCCATGTAGTTCTCGACGATCCCGTTGAGGACGATGGCGACGCGCCCGGCGTCGCAGCCTGTGAGCGGATGTGCGTTCTGCTCGGTGACACCGCCGTGCGTCGCCCAGCGCGTGTGCCCGAGCCCGTGATGCGCGCGCGAGCCGTTCGTCCCGGCCGCCGCGACGAGATTGTCGAGGTTGCCCACCGCGCGGACGTACGCAATCTCGCCGTCCTCGCGTAGCGCGATCCCGGCCGAGTCGTAGCCCCGGTACTCGAGGCGCTTAAGGCCGTCAAGGAGCAGCGGCTTCGCCTCACGCGGTCCGACGTATCCGATGATCCCGCACATGCGCCTGACTCCTTCCCTAAAAACGCAAAAAGCCCGGCTTCGGAACCCGGCCGCAGCGTCGCGGGGAGTTCAGCCGAGCTCGTGTGTTACCAGCGCGGCAAGGCTATCACAGAGCTTCTCCGCCTCTTCTTCACTCTCGGCCTCGGCGAGAACGCGCACCACCGGCTCCGTTCCCGAGGGCCGGACGAGACCGCGGCCACGGCCGGCAAGCTCCTCGTTGACGGCGGCGACCTGCGCGAGGAGAGAGTCGGGGAGCGGGCCGCGCCCGGTGCGCGGGAGGTTCCGGACGACCTGCGGGAAGCGCGGCATGACCGCGGCCGCCTCGGAGAGACGGCGACCGCCGAGCGCCCGGCAGAGAAGAAGCGCGGCGACGAGACCGTCGCCCGTGACGTGACCGTCGAGCCAGACGATGTGGCCTGACTGCTCGCCTCCGAGGACGCCACCTTCCCGCCGCAGCGCCTCGAGCACGTAGCGGTCGCCGACGTCGGTCGTAACGACGCGGATACCTCTCTCCTCCATCAAGCGGTGGAAGCCGAGATTCGTCATCGACGTTACGGCGACCATCTCGACGCCGAGCGCGAGCGCGAGGATCGCGATGATCTGATCGCCATCGACGGTCGCGCCCGTCTCGTCGACGGCGAGCATCCGGTCACCGTCGCCGTCGAACGCGACGCCGAGGTCGAGGCCGCCGTCGCGGACAACCTCAGAGAGCGCGCGGAGGTCGGTCGCACCGCAACCGACGTTGATGTTCGTCCCGTCGGGCTCGTTGCCGATCGCGGTCACCTCGGCGCCGAGCTGCTCGAACACCTGCGGCGCGAGGCCGGCGTAGGCGCCGTTCGCGCAGTCGACCGCGATCCGAAGCCCGCTCAGGTCGGTGCCGAACCGCTCGAAGACGTGCTCGAGGTAGCTGGCGGACGCAATGCCGATCCGGTCGATCTCGCCGCCGCCGCGCGGTGGCTCGTCGAGGAGCTGCTCGATCTCCTCCTCGTCGGCGTCGCTCAGCTTGCCGCCCATGCGGTCGAAGAACTTCACGCCGTTGTACTCGGGCGGGTTGTGGGAAGCGGAGATCACGACGCCGAGGTCGAGGCGGAGCAGCGCGACCGCCGGCGTTGGCAGCACACCCGCAAGAACCGCGGACCCGCCGGCCGAGGCGACTCCGCGCGCAAACGCCTCCTCGAGCTCGACGCCGGAGGCTCGCGTGTCGCGTCCGATGAAGACGCGGCCTCGGCCGCACCAGAGCGCCGACGCGCGGCCGAGCCGCTCGACGAGCTCGACCGTGAGCGTCTCGCCGACGACACCGCGCACGCCGTCCGTTCCGAAGTACTGCCGCGCCACGGCGCGGGACGATAGCTAGATCGTGAGGACGAGCTTCCCGCGGACGTGACCTTCGCCGAACGTGCGCAGCATCTCGGGCGCTTCGGCGAGGTCGTACGTCCGGTCGATCGCCGGCTTGATCTGGCCCCTCTCCAACATGTCCGCGAGAGCCTGGAGATCCGGCCGGTTGAAGTTCGCGACGAAGAACTTGACGGGCTGCGTGCCGAAACGACCGGCGAGCCAGATCGCCGCGATGTGGAGCAGCTGGCGACGGTTGCTGTGCGCACCGACGATGACGAGACGTCCCTCGGGCTTTAGCGCACGCCGGATCGCCCGCAAGGAATGCCCACCGCAGACGTCCGCGAGCACGTCGTAGCGCTCCCCCGTGCGCGTGAAGTTCGCCTGCGTACGGTCGATCACGCGGTCGGCGCCGAGTGCGCGGGCCTGCTCGAGGTTGCGCGGGCCGACGACAGCCGTGACATCCGCGCCTAGCGCCTTCGCCACCTGGATCGCCATCGTTCCGACTCCGCCGGAGGCGCCGTTGATCAGGATGCACTCCCCCGGCTGCAACTCGGCCTTGTCGCGAAGGCCCTGCAGCGCGGTCAGGCCGGCGATGCCGATCGTCCCTGCCTCCTCGAACGTCACGTTGGCCGGCTTCTTGACGAGCTCCGTCGCAGCGACGTACTCGGCAAAGGCACCGCTCCGGCCCCCGAACACCTCGTCCCCGGGCGAAATCGGTCACGTCCTTGCCCACCTCCTCGACGACGCCCGCGAAGTCGCTGCCGAAGAGGATCGTCTTCGGGCGAAAGACTCCGCCACGCGTGACAGGGCGCAGAGACCGCGGCCAGCCGCGGAGCTCGTGCCAGTCGGCCTTGTTGACCGAACTCGCGCGAACGCGGACAAGGACACGATCGTCCTCGAGCGCCGGACGCTCCACCTCCTCGACGCGAACCACGCCGGGGCCGCCATAGCTGTGCCGAACGAGTGCTTTCATCATGGTCCTGCCCTCCATACGCCGTAAGTTTACGCTGTAAGATTACATACAGCGTAAGCTATGTCAATGGCGACGAAACGGAAGCCTCTCACCCGCGAGCGGATCCTCGAAGCGGGGCTCGCGATCGCCGACGAGCAAGGGATCGACGCGCTGTCGATGCGGAAGCTCGGCCAGCAGCTCGGCTTCGAGGCGATGTCGCTCTACAACCACGTCGCGAACAAGGACGACCTCCTCGACGGGATGCTTGACCTCGTCCTCGCCGAGATGGACGTGCCTCGGGCCGAGGAAGGGTTGGACGGAATCCGGGAGGGTGCGATCTCGGCGCACGCGTCCTTGGGTCGCCACCCGTGGGCGGCCGGCACGCTCATGACGCCGTCGCGCGTCCGCCCCCTCCGCCTCGCGTTCATGGACGGACTCCTCGGCGCGCTCCGCGGCGCGGGCTTCTCGCCGGAGACGACGTATCACGCATACCACGTGATCGACGCGTACATCATCGGCTTCTCGCTCTGGCAGGCCACACACGACTTCGCCTTGCCGGAGGAGGTCACGAGCGACATACGCGGCTTCCTCGACCGGATGCTTCCGGTCGAGACGTATCCCGACCTCCATGCACACGGGATGCAGCACGTCGAGCCCGGGCCGCTGGACGACACGAGCGCGTTCGAGTACGGCCTCGACCTGCTGCTAGCGAGTCTCGAGCAGAAGCTCTAGCGCTTCGAGAACTGCGGCGCCTTGCGCGCCTTGTGCAGGCCGGCCTTCTTGCGCTCGACCTGACGGGCGTCGCGCGTAAGGAAGCCCTCGCGCTTGAGCGGCACACGTAGCTCCGGATTCGCCTCGACGAGCGCGCGCGCGATGCCGTGGCGCACGGCACCGGACTGACCGGTGAGGCCGCCGCCGTGGACGCGAACACGAAGGTCGTACTGGCCCTCGACGCCCGCAACCTTGAGCGGCGAGAGCGCGATCGTCTGCCACACCCCGCGCGGGAAATACTGCTCCAGCGTCCGGCCGTTGATCCACGTCTGGCCGTCGCCCGGCTTGAGGATGACGCGCGCGACCGAGGTCTTGCGCTTGCCGGTGCCGCGGTACTGCGCGACGGCGCTCATGACTCGAGCTCCAGCGGCTGCGGGTTCTGCGGGCCGTGCGGATGCTCGGGGCCGGCGTAGATCTTGAGCTTCGTGATCTGCTGCCGAGCGAGGCGGTTCTTCGGGAGCATCCCCTTGACCGCGATGCGGAGCACCTCGGTCGGGCGCCGCTCGAGCTGGTCGCGGAGCGTCCGGCTGCGGAGACCGCCCGGATAGCCCGAGTGGCGGTAGTACCGCTTCTGATCGAGCTTGTTGCCCGTGACCTGGATCTTCTCCGCGTTCACGACGACGACGAAGTCGCCCGTGTCGACATGCGGCGCGAACTGCGGCTTGCGCTTGCCGCGGAGCGTGTCGGCGATCTGCGTCGCGAGACGGCCTAGGGTCTTCCCCTCGGCGTCGACGAGATACCACTCGCGTGTGATCTCTCCTGGCTTGGGGCTGTACGTCTTCATAAAAAGCGACGGACACCCGCCCGCCGGCGGCGGATTGTAGCGAATGCGCGTTCCAATCCTTCCTCGAATGCGGCCGCACCGCCATGCGACGGATGCCGGACGTAAGCGGCGCCCGTCGCGGCCGCTGCGACCCGTCCGACCGCGATTACTGCGCGTCCCCGCAGCACCTCCTCGAGGAACGGCGCCGCGGCTTCGACCTCATCGCGCCGCGGTGGACGGTTCGACCTCTCGGTCCCTGGATGCGTCGGCACGACATTCCAGAGCAGGACGTCCTCCTCGACACCGAGCCGTGCGAGGACGCGGTGGACGATCGTTGCGCTCGCCTCCGCCGGTCCGGAGCCGGTGAGCTGCCGCATTGACGTGAATGCGATCCCACTGACCCGCGCGCCGCGGTAACCGGCTGCCTCGCCGACGAGGACAACCTCCGCGCCGGCGCGCGCTTCGAGATAGAGGCGAAGCCGTTCCCGCCTGAGGCGCGACGCGGCGTACTGGTTGAACGTCGCGCCGATCCGGGCGCTCGCCAACCGCGCGACGAAATCTCCGTCCATCCCAAGCGGCTCTAACACACCGTTCCCTCGCGCGAGGGAACAACCAGCCGCGCGTGCCGGCCGATCTCATCCGTGAGATGACCACGAAGCGCCCCGCCAGACTCATCTCCCTCGCATCCGCCATCGCGGGGATCGCAGCCGTCACATGTGTCCATACCGGCGGCGCGGCCACGCGCTCGACCGGGATCGCCGTCGAGACGAAGTTCCCAGCCGCGGGCCTATTGACGGTGGGCGCCGTCGTCGTGCGGCGCCATCCCGCGCCGAACGGCTCGAAGATCAAGGTGATGCGCTACTTCCGGCCCGACTACCGTGTTCAGGAGATCCTCGCCATCGGGGAACGCACCGGGGCGGACGGGCAGCCCTGGTACCAGATCAGTGTTCCGATGCGACCGAACGGGACACTCGGTTGGATCCCGGCAGCCGACGTCGACCTGACGCCGACCGCGAGCGAGATCGATGTGAACGTCGGCCGGAGAACGATCGACGTTTACCGGAACGGGAAGCACATGCTGCACGCGATCGTTGCCGTCGGAGCGCCGGGCATGGAGACGCCGCTCGGTCGGTACTACGTCGCTGCGACCTTCGTCCCCCAGGGCGACCCGTTCCTCGGCGTGTGGGCAATCGAGACGACCGCCTATTCCAAGCTGACGGAGTGGCCGGGCGGCGGCGTCGTGGGGATCCACGGCACCGACGAGCCCTGGCTCCTCGGCAAAGCCGTCTCGCACGGCTGCATCCGCGTCTCGAACAAGACGGCGGAGGCGCTCAAGCGACTCGCGCCGCTCGGCACGCCAATCTTCATCAAGGCCTGAGCAACAGGCTTTAGCGCGGCGATCCCTCACACGGGGGAGAAGGCGCACCGGCGCACGGCCGATCTCAACCCCGAGATGAAGACACCGCGCCGTCTCCTCGCCACTCTCGCCGTCGCCGCGCTCGCGCTCGTCGCCGGCGTCGCCACCGCGAGCGCCTGCGGGAAGAACGGCTACTCCTACGCCGGCCTCGGCGCCCCGACATACGGCTCCGGTATCTCGGCAGTGATCACCCCGCTCGGCCCGTTTGCAATCTCGGCCGGTCACGTCGCCGGCTGGGTAGGTGTGGGTGGGCCCGGTGAGGGCCCGAACGGGACCGACGAGTGGCTGCAAATCGGCCTGAGCGGCTTCCCGGGCCTTTACTCCGACGTCTACTACGAGGTCGCGCAGCCGAACCGTTACCCGACCTACCACGAGGTTGTGGCCAACCCGCCGGCGAACCACCCGTATCGCGTCGCCGTCCTCGAGGACCGGCCGAACTGGTGGCGCGTCTGGCTCAACGGAAAGCCCGTCTCGCCCTCGATCTACCTCCCGCAGAGCCACGACCACTTCATGCCGATCGCGACGGCCGAGAGCTGGGACGGCGGCACCGGCGTCTGCAACAACTTCCTCTACAGCTTCCAGCGCGTCAAGGTCGCTCACCGCCCCGACGGCCTGTTCCACGGCTTCGCCGGCGGCTACAAGATCACGAGCGCCAAGACGACGATGCAGCGCGCCGGGGCGGCCTTCATCGCGGCGGAGGGCACGCCGTCCGTCCGGTCGCTCCTCGTTCACGCGCTTCTATTCCTCAGGCCCTGATCGAGATCGGCGCGCCGATCGGCCCGTTGGGTTAGCGGCCTACCGCCACCGAGTAGGCGCCTTCCTGGCCGCTCGCGAGGGTGGTCACGCTGCCGCCGCCGACCGGAACCTCGGCCACCGTCCCGGCATTGAAGTTGGTCCAGTAGACGTGCGTTCCGTCCACCGCCACCGAGCTGGGTCCGGACTGGCCGCTTGCGAGTGCGGTCACGGCGCTGCCGCCGCGCGTAACCTCGTTCACCGTCCCGCCGCGAAAGTTGACCCAGTAGACGTGCGTGCCGTCCACCGCCACCGACATGGGTTCGCTCTGGCCGGTCGCGAGGGTGGTCACGCTGCCGCCGGTGCGCGGAACCCAGCGCACCGTCCCGCCGAGGTAGTTGACCCAATAGACGCGCCCGCTGGCCACCGCCACGGAGATGGGGTGGTTCTGGCCGGTCGCGAGGGTGGTCACGTTGCCGCCGCCGAGCGGAACCTCGTTCACCGTCCCGCCCTTGTAGTTGACCCAGTAGATGTGACTGCCGTCCACCGCGACCGAGACGGGCTCGCTCTGGCTGGTCGCGACGGTGTTGACGCCGCTGCCGCGGAGCGGAAGCTCGTTCACCGGCCGGTCCGCCATGTCGAAATTCACCATGTCCCGGTTGACCCAGTAGACGTGCGCGCCGTCAACCGCCACCGACGAGGGGAAACTCTGGCCAATCGCGAGACTCGTCAGGCTGCCGCCGCTGAGCGGAACCTCGTTCACCCTTCCGCCGCCGGCGTTGGCCCAGTAGACGTGCGTGCCGTCCACCGCCACCGAGACGGGGTCGTTCTGGCTGTGCGCGAGCGTGGTGACGCCGCCGCCGCCGACCCGAACCCTGTTCACCGTCCCGCCGTAGGACGTGACCCAGTAGACATGGCCGGCGCCGCTGCAGTAGAGGTTGAGGCTCGCAGGCGCCACGTCCCCATCAGAAGCCCTGAGCGTCGCGCTGTCGCTCGCGCAAACCTTGCTCGGCGTATACCCGACCAAGACCCAACAGGACAGAGCTTCTCCGATGTTCTTTCTCGCACAGCGGTCCCACCTGATCGAAAACGCCGACGAGCCGGTCAGCTTGATCGCCAACCCCTCGGACTTCATCGGGCTCGAGCTCCCGAGCCTGAACCACCTCTCCACGCGCAAACCGGCCTTGACCGCTCCGAAGCCGGAGGACGTGATGGTCGGTCCTCCCAGCGACCGCGACCACGTGAGCGATGCGGAGTCGGCGTTCCCCTGTCCGACCGCCGGGACGACCAACACGACGACCGCCACCGCCACCACAACCAGTCCCCACCGCGTGCGCTTCATCCAGGTCCTTTCCGCAACAGAGTCACAACGTAGCCTGTTTCGCAACGCGATTCGATGATGCGCGACGAACGGCCGCGCGTCAAGCGAGCCTGAGATTGTCACAGCCGGAATGACACAAACGGAGCAGGCCAGCGCACGTGTTGCACCCATAGCTTGCGTCCTGCCCGCTCGGTTTCCCCGTGGGCGCTTCCAGCCAGAAGTGGGGGTTGCTTCCAGGCAGAAGTGCCTTCTCTCGCCGAGCGGGCTTTATGCCTCCCGAGACACCGTCGCCTGCCCCAGTGATGCTGGAATGAGGCTTGACCCGCTCCGGACCTAGAATCGCGTGGTGGCCCTGCTGCGGACGATGATGGCCAGGGTTGCCGTGCGAGGCATGGTCGTCGGTGTCGGCGTTGTTCTCGCGGGCTTTGTGCTCGTCGTCAACGGGGTGACTAGCTGGATCGCAAGCGCGTTGCTCGTTTGGTCGGCCTGGACGCACCGAGTCTCGGCGATTCCGGGCTGGGAACTCTCGGCGGCGATCGTCGCGGTGGCTGTCTTCCTCTTCCTCCTAGGCGTCGCTATCCCTCGCCCCGTAAAGGACTTCACGCGTTTCCTGCCCGTCGGTTTGATCGCCGCGACGGGCGTGGCGTTGGGGACAGCGCAGTGGTTTCCTGCTGTCGCGCTCGCCATCGGCGCTGCGCTGGCAACGCGTGTCCGATCCGCGGCGGAGGCCGCCGAAGCTCACATCAAGGCACACGAGGGAGGGCCGCCACCCGCCTAGCCGTAGTACGGCTCGCCTGCCCCAGTGCTCGCGAATGTCGCCTGAGCTACGGCGCGCGCTAGGCAGATCCGCCTAACCGAGTGCCTGAACCGATATCTGTAGTTGTGCCCCATCGGTGTGATGACCCCACGGTACGCCGCCATCTCCGACGCCACGGCGAGCAGAGGTTCCAACGTGAGCTCACCGCGGACGAGAAACGGTCCCCACGGAAGCGGTCACGGCCGTGCATGATTCTGGTCGTGCCTGAACAGTCTGCGCGCGTCCGGGTGGTGTCCTACAACGGGACGGTCGTTGAGATCTCCTCGGCGGGCCGGGACGCGATTGTCGCGCAACTGAACCGTCTTGAGTTGTCCGTTTCCGCGCTGCGTGCGTTTGAGCGCGGGGGCGCGAGTGGCCCTGTCAACCTCGATCAGCGTGGCGAAGCCTCGGTTATCGACGCCATCAGCGCGCTCGCGAAACGAGTCGGCGGTGACAGTCACCTCGAGCCTGGAGTCGCCAAACTCCAACGCACGCTCCGCGAAGAGCTGCATGCAGCGTGGGCGGCAGAGGATGCGCAGCTCGTCGGGAACCAAGTACAGGCCTGGTTTCGGGAACGCGGTCTTCTGATGAGCCTAAGCGGGGAGGGTGTTGACTGGTGGGCGAATCTCCATCGGATCGATCACTCGACGTGGCTGGCGAACCTCGATCGGATCAACGACGCGCCCGTAATCCCACGGTACGCCCACGGGAGCAGTCCGGACGAGGCAGCGATCAGGGCACGCGAGCGCTACGAGCAAGAGCGCTAGCGGGCTGGGCCAGTACCACTCGCACTTGCCTCAGAGACACCGAAGCCCGCGAACCGCTTGCGCAGTTCACGGGCTTCGACGCTGAGGACTCTCTCAGACTCTCGTTCTCTGCGATTCCGTCGCTCAGCCGGCCTTGATCCAGATCGGCGTGCCGAGCGGCGTGAGGTGCTTGAGCTTCGCCGCCGTTGCGTTCGAGACGCGGATGCAGCCGTGCGAGACGGCTTGACCGAGGAGCCAGGGCTCGTTGGTGCCGTGGATTCCCACGACGCCCCCGCCCGGCCATTCGGTGAGCTTCGAGTAGGCACTCGTCTCGAGGGCGTAGACGCCGAGGAACGGATCGTTGTACGGGACGAAGGTCGCAGCGACGAAGTAATGGCCGAGCGGCGTCTCCATGCCCGGCGCTCCGACCGCGACCTGCGCATGAAGTGCGTGCTTGCCGTTCCGGAAGACGTCGATCGTCCTGTGACCGACGTCCACAACGATCTGCGCCACGGTGGGCGAGAGGCTCACGTCGGCGGCCGGAATCCAGCCGTACGTCCCGTTCGGCCGCATCGACAGGCTGATGCGATACCACGGCGTGCCGTTCGGGGCGATCGCGCTCGCGACCGCGAGGATCTCCTGGACGCGGTAGTCCGACCGGAAGTAGCTCAGCGTAACGATCTTCCGCGCGTTCAGCGCGGGCTTGACGCGCGCGGCCACCGAGTTCACGGTCAACTGGCCTGCGGCGGGGAACGTCGTCTCGACCACCACGTTCTTTGAACGGGTGGCGGCGCTGCCTGGATGGGCAGACGCGGCTGCCGCGATCGCCGCGATGGCGGCTGCCAAGAAGACGAGTGTGACGAAACGCTTCATGAGATTGGCCCTCAATTCTCCTTGTTCGGGGGCGGCCGCCACTGCGGAAGCCTTGCCCTAAGGGTAGCGCCTTTTTCCAAGAAACTCTCGATTTCCGTGCTCCCGCCGAGCATCCTCACCCGCTCGCTTACACCGGCCAAACCAAGCCGATCCTGGCCGAGCGTTCTGACGTCAAACCCCCGCCCATCGTCTCGGATCGTCAGCTCGGTAGCCTCCGGGGTCCCCTTCAGCACGACGGATACGGAGCTCGCGCCACTGTGCTTCCGAACATTCGCGAGACCCTCCTGGACGACTCGGAGGAGCGCGATCTTCTGCGAATCCGTCAGCTCGTCGAGGTCACCTTCGAAGCTGTACTCGACGGCGACGCCGGTCTCCTCGAGCTTCGAGAGTTCCACGCGAATGGTCTCCTCGAGCGGCTCCTGCGCCACCGAGCTCGCCGAGCGACCGCCATGGGCGATCTCACGGAGCGACTCCTCGAGCGCGCCGAGCCGTGCCTCGATGTCCTGGAACCGCCCACGAACGCGCGCCCTCTCGGCTTCCGGCACGACACCGTCGATCTGGGCAGCGGCAAGCCGAACCTCCTCCGCGAGCACGACGAGTTCCTGCAGCGGGCCGTCGTGAAGGTCGAAAGCGAGCCGCAGAAGCCGCCGGTCGCCGGCGGACTGCTCGGTCTCGAGCGCCTGCTTCGCGTCAGCGTTCACGATTCTCATTATGTGACGGATTTACGGATTTGGCGCGAATGTCCTCGAAATCAAGCGCGTCGCCGACTTCGACGCCCATCGCGGCTGCCGCGCCCGCCGGAAGCTCGAGCGCTGCGGCGGCACGGCGGGCGCTGGCGACGCGCCAGGGACGCAGCCGCTCGACCACGCGAACGACCCGCCGGTCCCGGTCGAGGAAGACCACATCGACCGGAAAGCGCATGAAAAACATGTGTATCGACGGAGCGCGATCCAGCAGCATCCCGCTACCCGGCTCGAGGCCGTCTCGGCCGAGAAGGCCACGCGTCCGCCCGAGCGCGCTCTCCGGAATCTCGCAGCGTTCGCATACGACGGCACCGTCCGTGGTGCGGCGAATGCGTACGAGCGATGCACGGGCCATCGGTCGAGCATGCCACCGATTAGGTTCCGGTGATGCGGATCTGCCTCGTCTATGACGTCCTCTACCCGCACACGGTCGGGGGTGCGGAGCGCTGGTACCGCAACGTCGCTCTGCGCCTCGCAGATGAAGGACACGACGTCACGTATCTGACGATGCGCCAGTGGGACGCCGAGCCGCCTGACCTTCCCGGCGTGCATGTCATTGCGGTCACCGGGCGGATGCCCCTTTACTCCGGGGACCGTCGCCGGATCCTGCCGCCGCTCGCGTTCGGGTTCGGCGTCCTGTGGCACCTGATCCGGCACGGTCGCCGCTACGACGTCGTCCACACCGGCTCGTTCCCGTACTTCTCCTTGCTGGGCGCGGCACTTGTGCGGCCGTTCGCCGGGTACCGCGTGGTCGTCGACTGGCACGAGCTCTGGACGCGCGACTACTGGCGCGAGTACCTCGGCGGGCTCGGTGGCCGGCTCGGCTGGGAGGTGCAGCGGATCTGCCTACGGGTGCCACAGCGCGCCTTCTGCTTCTCCCGACTCGTCGAGCGGCGGCTTGCCGCCGAGGGAGTCAACGGCGGCGTCACGGTGCTCGAGGGGCAGTTCGAAGGCCGGCCGGCGGAGGCCCCGCTGCCGGCCGAGCCGGTGGTCGTCTTCGCGGGACGCCATGTCCGGGAGAAGAACCCGGTGGCCGTCGTGCACGCGGTCGCGAAGGCGCGCGACACGATCCCGGATCTGCGCGGCGCGATCTACGGCGACGGCCCCGAGCGCGCGAACGTGCTGGCCGCGATCGCGAAGCACGGGCTCGAGGGCGTGGTCGAGGCGCCCGGCTTCGTCGACGAGCGGGTGATCGAGGATGCCCTCGCGCACGCGCTCTGCCTCGTCCTCCCCTCGCGGCGGGAGGGCTACGGCCTCGTCGTCGTCGAGGCGCTCTCGAAAGGGACTCCGGTGGTGCTTGTCCGCGGCGAGGACAACGCGGCGACGGAGCTCATCGAGGAGGGCGTGAACGGGGTCGTCGCGGCGAGCGCAAGCGCCGACGATCTCGCAGCGGGGATCGCCCGCGTGAATGGGGCTGGGCCGGAGCTACGTGCATCGACGCTCACATCCTTCAGGGAGGCCGCCGGTCGGCTCTCGCTCGAAGGATCGCTCGAGAAGGTGTCCGCCGCTTACGCCGGATAGCGCTTCTCACGACCTGCGAAGGACGGATCTTGCTCGTACAGATGGACGAGGAAGGCACCGTGCCGTCGATCGATCCGCGCCAGTTGCCTTCCGACCGCGCCGGGGAACGGGTAGTAGCCGGCCGCTCGTTCGGTCACCGGCCTCAAGCCGTGGTAGCCGGCAAGCTCGGTGAGCGCCCGCCCCGTGAAGACGCGCAGATGCAGCTGACCCGGCGACGTCTCCTCATACCGGTCGTTGAAATCGAGCGGATTACCGACCTTCACCTGGTCGCTCACATTGCACGGCATCGGCTGCCACCCGAAAGTGAGCGACACGATGTTGTGCCAACTCGAGAGGTTGTTGGTCGACAACAGGACGTACCCATCGGGTCGAAGGAGACGATGGATCTCCCGCAGGAAGCCATCCGTGTCACGTATGTGCTCGATCACCTGATTGGAGTGAATGACGTCGAAGGACCCGTCGCCGTAGACGTCGAGCGGTTCGGCAAGATCGGCCACAACGGCGTCGACTCCCCGCTCCCGCGCCTCAGCCGCCCGGCTCTCCAGCATCTCGACACCGTGAACGTCGGTCGTCCCGACGTGGCGCGCGACCTCGCGCGTCCAGAGACCGTCGGCGCAGCCCAGATCGAGCATCCGAGCCCCCGGCCGCGGCGGCATCGTCTCGAGGATCACCCGCCGGTTCTCGTCCTCCGTCGACCGGAAGATCCGCTCCAGGGCGCCCACCGTTCGAGTCTACGCGGAGCCGGTTGGCTCCATCTTGAACTCGACAAAGGGCCACTGATGCCCGGCGATCTCGTGTCTGAGGACGTCCCGAAGTTCGATCTCTCCCTCGACGATCGCGAGTTCGCCGTAGCCGGGAATGTCATCCTCCATCACGACGATCGTTTCAGGTTGTAGCCAGGGCCTGACCGCGCGCAGGATCGCGAGGTGTGTGTAGCGGACGCTGTCGATGAATAGAAGGTCGATCGGGCCGGGAGGAGGAGTCGCGAGAAAATTCCCAGCGCGCGAGACTGCCGCGAACTCGGGAAGGTATGAAGCGCGATCGGCCGGCGCGACCCGCGGCTTCACCTCGATGTCGATGTCTTCACGACGCATGAAGTATTCGTTGACGACGCGCACGTCTTCCGCCTTGCTCCAGAAGCTCGACGCATGTGACGCCAGTTCGGGATCCCCCTCGTAGCCGACCAGTTGGAACCCGTGCGCCAGCGCCGTGAGCGCTCGGTGGATCGCGACTGTGCTTCCCCTACCGCCGCCGGTGCCGATCTCGACGACGAGCCAGCGCCGTCCGTCCTCCCGCTTCTCGCGCTCGACGATGCTGGCGAGGACGGCCTCGAGATCGCGATTGTCGAGCTGACCCGAGCGAAGTGTGCTCTGACTTCGGCCGACTCCCTTGGCCAGCCCAGCAACGAGTCGCCGAAGCATCGACGGACCCTATCCTCAGCGTCGACGGGTGCTGAGTGGCCCGCTGGAGTGCTGGATAGGGTTGCCGAGGTGGCGAGAAGGGTTAGAAGACGGTCGTGAATTGGGCTCCGGTGGTCCTTTTCACGCACGATCGCCCCGACCATACGCGGCGTACGCTCGAAGCATTGGCCGCGAACGCTGGCGCCGAGGCCTCTGATCTCTTCGTCTATTCCGACGCGTCCGCGACGGCCGCTTCCGAGGAGCTCGTGCGTGCTGTCCGGGAGTACCTGAGAACCGTGGCGGGATTCAGGTCGGTGACCGTCGTCGAGCGTGAGAAGAACATGGGGCTAGCCAATTCCGTGATCGCGGGCGTCACCGATGTGCTGAGCAACGCTGACTCCGTTGTCGTGGTTGAAGACGATCTCGTGACGACGAAGAGCTTTCTTGCTTTCGTGAACTCGGCGCTCGTCACGTATAAGGCGCGAGCGGAAATCTTCTCCGTCACGGGTTACAACTACCCGCTCAAGATGCCGCCGGACTATCGGGAGGATGTCTACCTCTCCTACCGCGGCACCTCCTGGGGTTGGGGAACCTGGCGGGATAGGTGGGAAACGGTCGACTGGTCCGTGAGCGACTTCGCCGAGTTCTCCAGGGATGCTCGGGCGCAGGAGCGATTTCGACGCGGCGGGGACGACTTGCCGCGAATGCTCGAGATGCAGATGGCGGGCGAGGTCGACTCCTGGTCTATTCGCTTCGACTACGCGCACTACAAACATGACGCCTTCTGTGTCCACCCCGTTCGCTCGAAGGTTCAGAACATAGGCTTCGACGGGAGCGGCGTCCATTGCGAGACGACGGACTACTACCACGTCGAACTCGATCCCAGCGACCGTCCGCTCCGTCTGCCGCCAGATCTTGCGGTCGACGCGTCCGTTCTCAGGGCGTTCGATGAGGAGTTCCGACCCAGTCAGGGATCGATCTTTCGACGTTCGCGTCTGCGAAGCCGGCGGATCATTCGGCGGCTCGCGACTCGCAGACCGCTCTTGCCGAGGACGATCGCGAAGTGAGAGTCGGCATCAACTGCCTCGGGATCGATCCGTCGTACCGCGGTGGCATCAACGCCTTTACCTTCGGGCTCCTCGATGGCTTCGCTCGCGTCGGCGACTCGCACGAATTCGCGATCTTCATGACCCCGCGGAACACAGCACTCTTCGGAGAGTACGAAGGGGTATCGAACTTTCAGTTGGTCGAGATCGACGATCCCGATCGTCGCTGGCTCCACGCAATCCACCGGCGCCTTCCGTTGCGAGTCAAAAGCCGCCTCTTGATGCATGCGACGACGAGCGCCCTTGGCTCACGCCACGAGGATGTCCTGACGCGCTACGCCGACGTCGTCTACGTCCCCTACGTGCCGCCGCCGGTCCTCTTTCCCTTCCCCGACGTCCCCACCGTCTACTCGATCCACGACATCCAACAAATCCGCTACCCGGAGTTCTTCACGGCCGAGGAGATCGTGTCGAGAGAGCGGGCATTCGAGAGATGCGTAGAGCACGCCACGGTCGTTCAGGCGAGTAGCCGGTATATGGCCCACGAGTTCCAAGATCACTTCCCGAAGCTCGACGAGAGCAACGTCGAGGTGATCCCGGAGGGCGTAGACATCGACCGCTTCTCAGCGAGCGAGCGGGACAACGATGTCATCGCCCGCTACAAGCTTCCGAAGTCCTTTCTCTTCACCCCGGCGCAGCTCTGGCATCACAAGAACCACATCACGATCTTGAAGGCCCTGAAGCGACTCTCCGAGCAAGGGCTTGTACTCCCGTGGGTCTTGACCGGCGCCGAGTACAGCTCCGCACGAGATGTCTTCGATTTCATCGAGGCGAACGCACTCGACACACAAGTCTTCTATCTCGGAGTCGTACCGTTCGAAGACGTCATTGCGCTACATCAACGCGCTCGCTACCTGCTCATCGCCTCCCTCTACGAGTCCAGCAGCATGCCGCTCCTCGAGGCTGCGGCGGCGGGCACACCGATCATTGCGAGCCGCATCCCTCCGCACGAAGAGATGGCGGAAAATCTCGAGATGCGGCTGTTCGCGCCAACCGACGACGCTGAACTGGCGGGCGTCCTGGAGGACGCATGGGCCGATGAACAAGCGAGCAAAGCGCAGGTCGATTCGAACCGCATTGGCGTGCAGCAGTACTCGTGGGACAACGCTGCCCGAATGTATCTCGAGCTCTTCGAGCGGCTGCGGGCGCGAGAATCCGTCTCGGCGGGCGTGAATCCGGACGATGACTGAGTCGTTGGAGCCGAAGCGAGGGCGGCGAGCCTTTATCCCGATCGCAGAGCCGTCGATCGGTGAACGCGAGGTCGAACTCGTCGCCGACGCCGTTCGTTCCGGTTGGGTCTCGTCACTCGGCGAGTACGTAACCGCATTCGAAGAGGAGCTCGCCCGACGTTGCGGAGCGGCTTATGCCGTCGCGACGTCCAACGGAACTGCAGCGCTCCACCTCGCGCTCGCAGTGGCGGGGGTTGGCCCTGGGGACGAGGTGATCCTGCCTTCGCTGACGTTCGTCGCGACAGCCGCAGCCGTGCGCTACCTCGGAGCCTCGCCGATCCTCGCGGACTCCGATCCGACTCACTGGTGCATCGATCCGAACGACGCGGCGAGTCGAGTCAACGCGCGGACTCGGGCTCTGGTCGCGGTCGACCTGTACGGCCATCCGGCGGATATGGACGCCCTCGCGTCGATCGCGACCGAGCATGACCTCGTACTGGTCGAGGACGCCGCCGAAGCGCTTGGGGCCGTGTATCGCGAGCGCCCGGCGGGAAGCCTCGGGCGGCTCGGCGTGCTGAGCTTCTACGGCAACAAGCTCATCACGACGGGAGAGGGAGGCGCGGTACTCACGGACGATCCGGTGCTGGCGGAGCGGGCGAGATTTCTGCGAGACCACGCCATGGATCCGAAGCGCCGTTACTGGCATGCCGAGATCGGGTTCAACTACCGAATCACGAACCTGCAAGCCGCTCTCGGGGTCGCCCAGCTCGAGCGCCTCGACGAGTTTCTGGAGCGGAAACGGGCGATTGCCGCCGCCTACCGTGCGGGCTTGGAGGACGTTCCGGGCATGTCATTCCAGGACGAGGCGGACTGGGCGTCGAGCTCGTGGTGGATGCCTACGCTCCGGATCCACGGCGACCGGGGTATCGACCGCGACGAGCTCGCGACGCGCCTCCGTGCCGACGGAGTCGACTCCCGTCCCGCCTTTGTGCCGTTGCACCTTCTTCCGCCGTACCGGCAGGAGGGTTCGCTGCCCGTCGCGGAAGCGGTCGGACGCGAGGGTCTTTCCTTGCCGAGCGGCACGTCCCTCTCAGAGGCAGAGCTCGAATACGTGATCGCCTCGGTTCGCAAGGCAACGGGTGACGTCATCGCATGAAGATCGCGGTTTGCACCGTTTTGGCGAGTAGCTCGTAACCCTGGCCGTCGAGAATGCGGGCTACCGGCGATGTTTGAACGTCGTCCACCGTCTGCCCGGAAGCCTCGGCCAGCACGACCTCCGGCGGGAACGCACTCCAGTCGTTCGACTCGAGAACCTCGGCGTCGAGACCCTCGACGTCAACCGAAAGGAAGTCGACCCTGCTCCCCGGGAGATGCTCGTGGAGAAGTTCGGCAAGGGTTGTCGCGCGCAGCTCTCGCTCTTCGACCACTCGATACCCGGCTGCCGTGGCGCGCTCGACCGCGGCTGGATCGAACGTATTCATCGCCGAATCGTCGAAGACGAAGAAGTGGACCGTGCGCGCGGCACCCGCGACCGCGGCTTCCACGTTCCGGTCACGCGGCCGCGTTCGTCGAAACGCATCCATGCTTCCGGGCGTTGCATCGATGTTGAGGCCGCTCCACCCATGGCGGTAGAACCAGTACGTATTGGAGAATCGCCACGGGTGATGGGCGCCGACGTCGACGTATGTCCCAGGCCCCCGCCCCTCGAAGAGCCTGCGCAGGATCATGTCCTCACCCTCCTGCGCGAAGGACACCGTGCCGTGCTCGAAAGGCACCCGCCCCTTCGCGAGCCTCAGCCCTACTTGTGCAAGACGATTACGAGGCATTGAAGAGATAGCGCGGAAACGCGAGCGACTTCATCTGCAGGATGAAGATCTCGCGCGTCTTCGAGTTGAAGGCGTTCGCCACCACGCCGGCGAGCCCATATGCCACGACTGTTGAGATTGCGGCTCCCATGCTCTGGTACCGCGGGATCAGGACAAGGTTCAGCAGGACATTCACCACCGCGCCCAGCGCCGTCCTGTAGAGGCTGAGCCTGATGAAGCCCTCCGCGATGAACCAACTACTGGAGGCGACGCCGAGGAAGACGAACAACGAAGCCCAGATATGCACGGAGAGGACGGGGCCTGCGGCCGCATACGGCTCCCCGAACACGAGCCGTACGAGAGGTGAGGCTAGGAAGGTCAGCGGCACTGCGATCGTCACCGCGATCGCAGACATGAGGCTGAAGAGCTGGAGGATCTTCCGCATATAGAGCTGCCGATCGAGCTCGCGGGCTCGAATGATCGACGGGAACACCGACGACACGATTGCCGTCGGAATGAAGTACCAGAGCTCGGAAAGTCGAACGGCAGCGGAGTAGATGCCGACATCGTGGTCGCTCGTCATTTGCCCGAGCATCACCTGGTCGATCGTCATGTAGATGGCGACCGCAAAGGTGCTGAAAATCAGCGGCCAGCCCTCGCCGAGCAGCGTGCGCGCTCGAGACGAGCGTCGGCGCCAGTGGCCGATGGAGCCTCCCCACCTCTGGTAGACGAGCACGAGACCCAGCGCAGCGAGCGCCGCCTCGACGGTGACCATCGCGCCAAATGCGACGAGGGGAGCTGCGGCCAGTACCAATACGACGCGCGCCGCTGACGACACTCCAGACGCAGAGAGCCGCGCAACGACGACGTACTTCGATGCCACCTCGGACTGGAACGAGAAGTCGATGACGTCGAGCGCGGTGAAGATCAAGCTGGCGGCGACCACAGCCACGAGGATCTGGGTCGTCGAATCGTGCGGCCGGAGCAGGAAGATCGCTCCAACCGCCAACAGTGCGGTGAGCGTCCCCGCGGCCGCCTTGAGGGCGAACGCCGTCCCCACGATTTCGTGTCGGTCGCCAGGGACTCGCACGAGATCGCGAATCACGATCTCGTCGAGGCCGAGAGTGGCGAAAGCCCCGAAGAGCGTCACGAAGGCGATCGCAAAACTCAGCGTTCCGAATCGTGATGGACCGAGGTACCGCGCGATCCAGACTCCGAGGACGGCTCCGAGACCAAGCCGCACAAGGCGGTCGGCCATTAGCCAGCTGGTGTTCGCCGCGATGCGACGCAACCCGGGGCTGAAGCGAGTGCCGAGAGCAGTGGCAGGCTCAGGGTCCACCGGTCTCACTGTAAGCGCCGACGATTCGACCCCTCGCCATCGCTCCGTAGAAGCGTGCTCTGCCGGGCTCGCCGCGCAGGAGGAAGTAGCCGGCTCCGGCGACCAGCTGCGCCGATCGCCACGCGGGATACCACCTCGGGAACCGGTATTGCTTCAGGAGCCGACTGTGGTCGAGGCCATAGTCGTACGCCTTGCGCATCGACAGCTGGTCGCGAACGGCAGGCGTGAACTCGGCGTGGAAGATGCGGATCGACGGGTCGTAGCCGAGCGTGAATCCACGCTCGATGATCCGGAGCAGGTACTCACCGTCTTCGGACCCTCCGCGGATCGATCCATCCGCGTGGGGCCGCGGCCCGTAGGACTCGTCCCAGTCTCCGAGGGACTCCGCAAGCGGACGCCTCACGAACAGCGTCGAGCCGATGGCGCGGCGCCAGATGTTGTCGCGGGTGACCGTGCCACCGGTCTTGTCCCAACGCAGCTGCGTGCGCCGGCCGGACTCGTCACAGGTGATGCCGCAGAGCGCATCCCACTCGGGATGCTCTGCGAACGCCTTGACGACACGCTCGAGCGTGTCGGGGAAGTACCAGCAGTCGTCGTCCGCTCGGCCGATCACCTGAGCCGTGCACTCGCGGAAGCCGACGTTGCATGCTCGGCTCACGCCCGGATCGGCCCGAAGATGAAGAATCTCGAGCCGATCGGTGTAGGCACCGACGATCGTGGCCAAGCGGTCATCGGGGTTCTGATCCACGAGGACGACCCGCTTCTGCCCGACCCATGTCTGGGCGACGACGCCGTCGAGGAATCGTGCGAGCTCCGACGTCCGGCCCAGCGTGGGGACGACGAGATCGATGGCCGAGACGTCAGCCATTCGACCTCATCCTCTTCACCGCCCTGCGGGTCATGATCGCGGGCGCCATCCCGGCGGCCCGGAAAATCATCCGCCGTGAGCTTCCGGACAGCCAGGGCGACGGACGCGCGAGATGCCGCAATCCGCGGGGCGTGACCTGAAGCTCAAAGCGCGCCGCCTCCGCAAGCGCCGCCGGCCGCACGACCTTCCGCTCCGGCTCCAGCCCCCATTCGCTCGCCACGTTCTCGAAGTGCTCGATCTGGGTCGCCAAACCACCAGAGTCGATGCGGCCGTCAGCGGTCAACGCCGCGGCCGCCGCGGCTCTGCCGAGACCGGCCGCCGCCGGCGATCTGCGACCGCTCTTGAGGAGCGCCACCGACTCTTCGCGATAGAACTCCGACACGTCGATACTCCCTGTCTTTGAGTTGCTGTGGACTTCGAAGACCGCCAGTGTCTCGGGGACATAGACGGCAGGCACGTAGGCATCGATCAGCCGCAGCCAAAGATCGAAGTCCATCGCGAGCTCGATTTCCTCGTCGAGCGGCCCAACGCGGTCGAGCGCCCAACGTGCGATGAAGGCTCCCGGCTGGGTCAGCCGGTTGCCATAGTCGAGCGTCTGCGGGCCGACATGAGCCACGGGCCGAGCGACCTTGGAGTCTCCGTCCTCCCGTCGAATCTCATTGTCGCAGTAGACCCAGCCCGCTCCCGGATTCGCCGCGAACGTACCGACGATGCGCTGGAGCGCCTCGGGAACCAGGCGATCGTCAGCGTTGAGCCAGCCGAGATAGTCGCCGGTGGCGAGCGCGAACCCTTTGTTCAGCGCATCGGTCTGACCCCGGTCTGGCTCGGAGACAACGTGAAGACCCCGCGACCGAGCGAGCTCGACCGTCCCGTCGGTCGAGCCGCCGTCGATGATCACGTGCTCCACGTCGTCGTACGTCTGAGCAGCCACGGAGTCCAGACAGGCGACAAGCCGCTCGCCCGGGTTGAGGCACGGAGTGATGACCGAGACGCGAATCAGCACGATCGTGCCCTACGCCTCGGTCGAGCCGGAGTACTCCCTCCGCCGGGCGCGCAACACTTCCTTCGTGGACGAGTCGCGCGAGCGCGCCGCGAGTCGGCCGATCACTGCCCGGGCAGCAACGGCCAGTCTGTTCGGTCTCGCCGCCGTCGCGACTGCACTGCACGCCTTCCTCGTCAGCCGGGTGCACGGCCCCTTTGTGTTCATGGACGAGCTCGGGTACGAGCGGATGGCGCAGAGCTTCGCGCACACCGGCCACTTCTCGCTCTTCGGCAAGGCGGGCCTCGCGTACTCGCCGCTCTATCCGATCTTCCTCTCCCCGATCTACGCGCTCACGTCCTCGATGCACACGGCGTACGAGTGGGCGAAGGTCGAGAACACCGTCCTCCTCTCGCTCTCCGTCTTCCCCGTCTACGGAATCGCGCGGTCTGTTCTTTCGCGCGGCCGGTCGATCGGCGTCGCCGGCTTGTCGCTGCTCGCGCCGCTGATGCTCTACAGCGGGTTCGAGATGAGCGAAAGCCTCTCGTATCCGCTCTGCCTCGTCGCCATGTGGACGATCCTGCGCGCCGTCCGGCGTCCCGGCTTCGCCAACGACGGTCTCATGCTCGTGGCGATCGTGGTTGCGTCCGCTTCACGCCTCCAGCTGGTCGTGCTCCTGCCCGCCGCGCTCACCGCCGTCCTTCTCGTGGGGGTCGCTCGTCACGCGATCAGACGGAAGCTCTCGGAGCATTGGGCGTTCTTCGGCGTCGTCGGGGTGGCGCTCGCCGCCGGCCTGGCACGCACGATCATGAACGGCGGGAACCTGCCGCTCGCGGGACGCTACGCAAGCGCCGGCACCGCACACGCCGGCGTCTTGCGCGTGGTCGAGCTCTTCTTCCAGCATCTCGGCGAGCTCGACTTTGCGGTCGGGGTGATCCCGTTTGCGGCTGCCCTGCTCGCCGGGTATGCGCTCGTGCGTTCGGGCTTCCCACGCCGAGCGCTGATCTTCGCGTCGGTCGCGGTCGCCTCGGTTTTCTGGTTCCTGCTCGAGGTCGCTCTCGACGCAGCGGCATTCGACGCGACCGGCGCTCAGGCGCGCCACCCGTCGGTCTTCACCGACCTCCCGCGGATCCACGAGCGCTACCTCATCTATCTCGTCCCGTTCTTCCTGGTGGCGCTGTTCGCAGCACTCGGCCTCCGACGCCCGCCCCGGGGAGTCCGCCTTCTGGCCGGAATCTCGGTCGTGTCGGCCCTGTTGCCGGCGCTCATTCCGTTCGGGACGATCATCAACGGCACGATCGAGATCGACTCCTTCGCGCTGCTCTTGTTCGGGAGAACGAAAGACGGGCGCGCCCTTCCGCTCCCCCACGCGACCACGCTGATCATCGCTCTCTCGGGGCTGTTGGCGGTCGTGTTCGTACTGGCCATCACACGCCAGCTTCCCCCGATGGCCGCGGTGGGAGTCACGGCCGTCGCGTTCCTCTGGCTGTCGACGCTCGAGATCGCGAATCAGCTCACGCCGTTCTCGCGGACAGTGCTCGGCCTTCCCGCGCAGGCCGACTGGGTCGACCGTGTCGTCGGCAACGGCGCGAACGTGAGCATCGTGGGCGGTCGGGTCACTGGAACCGCGCCGCTGCGAGAGACGGCGTTCTGGAACGCCTCGATCGACCGCGTCTACTACACGTGCAGCGCGGTCTTCGGCACGGATTTTGGCGAGCAGCAACTGGTCGCGGGCGACGCGATCCGGACGCGGTACGCCGTCGTTTCCACGCCGCAGACAGTGTCAGGGCGCGTCCTCGCACGCGACCCCGTGGGCAAGCTCGTGCTCATCGCGCCCACCGGCGGCACGGTGACAATCCGGCAGACCCTGCGCTGCAAAGACTGAGACTCAGGCGTCGCGCGCGCGACGCCGCAATCCGAGCAGCGAGAGCAGGAACGACGTGAAGAAGACCTGGACGCCGACGATGACCAGTGTGGCGGCAAGGATCGTCAGCCGCTCATCGGCCAGGCTGCCGAGGCCACGGGCAATCCAGTGCGCGACGACGACGACGCCGGCCACCACACCGGCCGCGATGAGGGCGAGACCGAGCAGAAGCCCGTGCTCGAGCCTGACCCGGCTGCCCCAGCGCTCGAAGGACGGGTCGCGGTCGCCGAGCTGGTAGACGGCATACGACCGGCCGCAGAGGCCGAAGCCGATCAGCTGTGTCCCGACCACGACCAGCATCGAGCCGCCGATCAGGGTGTGGATGAGGAACACGTGTCCGAAGAGCGACGCACGCGCGAGCGCCAGAGCCATCAGAAGCACGCCGATCGCGCCGATCAGACCGCCCGGAATCAGGAAGAGGAAGTTCGGGTGGTAGACGAGCATGAGCCGCAGGTGGCGCCAGCCGTCCCTGAACGGCGACAACTTCGACTCGCCCTCACGCGGATGAAGGGCGATCGGCAGCTCGCGAATCTCGAGGCCGCCCCTCGACGCCCGGATGACCATCTCCGACGCGAACTCCATCCCGGTCGCCTGCAGGGCGAGCCGGGGAAGCACGTCGCGCCGGAGCGCACGCATCCCGCAGTGGGCGTCGCTGACCGGGGTGCGGAAAAGCAGGTTGAGGAACCCGGAAAGCAGCGGATTGCCGATCCGGCTCAGCGGTGACATCGCTCCCGGCTCGACGGCTTGCATGCGATTGCCGATGACGATGTCGCCTCCGCTGTCGAGCTCACCGACAAAGCGCGGGATCTCCTCGAAGTCGTACGTGAGGTCGGCGTCGATCATCACGATGTATCCCCCACGCGCGGCCGCGAAGCCGGCGAGGTAGGCGCTGCCGTAGCCGCGCCGCGGCTCGTCAACGACCCGCGCGCCGGCGCGTGCGGCCAGGTCGCCGCTGCCATCGTCGGAGCCGTTGTCGACAACGATCACTTCGCCGTCGAGGCCGTGCTCGTCGAGGACGCGCTGCGCCGTGAGCACGCACTGGCCGATGCTCTCGGCTTCGTTCAGGCACGGGATGACGACCGATACGGAGACTGCATCGTCGGCCGGCACCGCCGCTTCGATCGGGAAAGGCATCGAGGAAATGTTGACGGAGGGCGCCGGATGGATCAACACCCGCGCGCCGTCGCGTCAGCGGCCGCGCGGTCGCGGCGACCCGCTGCTCTCGGGCGGGGATGGAACAGTCGCTCCCGCCGCCGCAGCGGCGTCAAACCAGCGGTAGAGCGCCAACGCGCCGGCGGAGACGTTGGCGGGCACCGGCCGTGGTGCGACACCGGCGTTCGGTCCGATCCTGCGTGCCAGTTCCCTTGCTCCCTCAGCGTCCATGATCCAGCTCCTTTCCGGGGGGACCCGAGGTTCGCCGTCCCGTCGCGTCCTCCTGCGACGCCGGCGCATCGGCGCGACGTTCATGCGCATCGAGAACGGCCAGGTCCCCGAGGATTGGGACGCCTGGGCGCTCGACACCCTCTTCATGGCGTAGCCGCTACCCTGTCGCGCGATGTCGAAGGTCTGCACAACGTGCGGTAAGAAGCCCGGCTTCGGCAACCATCGGAGCTTTTCGATGATCGCCACAAAGCGGCGTTTCGAGCCGAACCTTCAGCGCGTCCGTGTCCTCATCGGCGGCAGGGCGCAGCGGGTGTACGTCTGCACGCGTTGTCTCAAGGCCGGCAAGGTTCAGAAAGCGCTCTAGCCCTGGCGCGGCTCGCGCCACATCGGCCGCACCGACACCCCCGGAAGCATCTCGACCTCTCCACGCGACTCGAAGCCGAGCCGCTCGTAGAGCCGGGCATTGTCGGCAGTGGAGGCTTCGAGGTACGCCGGAAGCCGTTCGGTGTCGCAGCGGCGTAGCACCGGGTCGAGCAGTGCGGCGCCACGCCCTTGTCCTTGCGCCTCGGGCACGACCCCGACGGCCATGAGGTACCAGTGCGGCTCTTTCGGGTGAACCTTCGCGACGGCGGTCATTGCGCGCGACGCCCGCAGGAACTCCCGTGGGAAGAGGGCGAGATAACGCGGCACCATCCGCAAGCCCACGAGGGGCGGCTCCGGGTAGCCGCCCGGCCGGCGCCAGATCGCCGCTCCGAGACCGTCGTCGTCGAGCCAGATCTCGCCATAGCCGGCGAGCGTGACGCGGCATTCGAGCCCGAAGTACCGTGCGAGCCTGTCCGCCCGCTTCGGTCCATCGGCGATGAACTGACCGACGACCGGATCGGCGGCGAACGCGCTGCCGAGGATCGACCCGACGGTCGCCATGTCCTCCCTTGTCGCGAGCCGAGGCATGGCTAGCGCGGCGCGCCCCCTATCCGGCCGCCGCCCGATGCTGGGCGCGAACCTGGGAGATGATGTCGGCCATCTCGAGCCCTGCTCGCGCCGCCTCCCCGCCCTTGCCGAGCCGTGCCTCTGCCTGCTCGATCGTGTCGACGGTGAGGACGCCGAAGGCGACCGGGACTCCGTGGTCGAGCCCGGCGAGTTGAAGGCCTGAGGCAGCCTCGGTCGCGATGAAGTCGAAGTGGGATGTCTCGCCGCGGATGACGCAGCCGAGGCCGATCACGCACGAGTACCGCTTCGTCTTCACGAGGTACTTCGCGGCGAGCGGAAGCTCGAACGCACCCGGAACGGGCATGACGGTGATCCGGTCCTGCTGCACGCCGGCGGCCGCGAGCGCCTCGAGCGCCGACTCGAGCAGCCCGTTCGAGATCTCGGAATTGACGCGTGCGACCACGATCCCGACGCTGCGGCCACTGCCGAACGGCGCGCCCTCGATCACGGCGATGCCACCGGGGACGTCGATCTCGCCAGGGCGGTGCGGGAGAACCGGCTCGGGCTCCGGCTCGGAGTCGGGCAGTTGCCAGCCCGTCGAGTCTTCGTCTTCGGATTCGGACTCCGGCTCGTTTATGTCGAGATCGTCGTCAGCGATCTCGTCGTCGGAGATCAGTTCCGTGTTGTCGGTCTCGGGCTCGTCGTTGCCGGGCTCCTCGCCCGGCCAGAACCCGCCACTGCTGCTGCTCATTCGGCCTCCGGTTCGAACTTCAAGTCTTGGTGGTGGAGCTTGTGCCCGAGCTTATCCCGCTTCGCGGCCAGATACCGCACGTTCTCGGGATGCGGCTGCATCTCGATCGGCACCTGCTCGATGACGCGGAGGCCGTACGCCTCGACGCCGGAGACCTTCTTCGGGTTGTTCGTAAGCAGGCGCATCGTCGTGATGCCGAGGTCGGCGAGGATCTGGTTGCCGATCCCCCACTCCCTCTCGTCGGCCGCGAAGCCGAGCGCGAGGTTCGCGTCGACGGTGTCGAGACCCTGCTCCTGCAGCTCGTACGCGCGAAGCTTGTTGAGGAGGCCGATGCCGCGCCCTTCCTGCGCCATGTAGAGGACGACACCGTTGCCCTCGGCCGCGATCGTGGCGAGAGCCGACTCGAGCTGCTCGCCGCAGTCGCAGCGCAGCGAGTGGAAGACGTCGCCGGTCAGGCACTCGGAGTGGACCCGAACGAGGACGTCGTCGCCGATCTCGCCCATGACGAGCGCGACGTGCTCGCGGCCGGTCAGCGTCTCGCGGAAGGCGACTGCGGTGAACTCGCCGTACTCGGTGGGGAGCTGAACGGAGACGACACGCTCGACGAGCCTCTCCGTCCTTCGGCGGTGCTCGATCAGGTCGGCGACGGTGATCATCTTGAGGCCGTGCCGCTCGCAGTACGGCACGAGGTCCGGGACGCGGGCCATCGTCCCGTCCTCATTCATGATCTCGCAGACGACACCGGCAGGATTGAGTCCGGCGAGGCGCGCGAGGTCGACCGCCGCCTCGGTCTGACCGGCGCGAACGAGGACGCCGCCGTCGCGGGCGCGGAGCGGGAAGATGTGTCCGGGCTGGACGAGGTCGTGCGGTGTCGACGCGGGGTCGATCGCGACGGCGATCGTGTGGGCGCGGTCGGCGGCGGAGATGCCGGTCGTCACTCCCTGGCGAGCTTCGACCGAGACGGTAAACGCCGTGCCGAGCCGCGCCTCGTTCCTCTGAGTCATCGGCGGCAGGCCGAGCTCCTCGCAGCGCTCGCCGGTAAGGCAAAGGCAGATGAGCCCACGCGCGTGCGTCGCCATGAAATTGACCGCTTCGTCGGTCGCGAACTCGGCGGCCACGACGAGATCGCCCTCGTTCTCGCGGTCCGGATCGTCGACGACGACGACCATCCGGCCCGCGCGGATGTCCTCGATCGCCTCCTCGACGGTTGCGAACTCGCTCATCGCGCGGTCAGCCGCTCGACGTACTTCGCGAGGACGTCGACCTCGAGGTTGACCGGGTCGCCGCGCTCGAGGGAGCCGAGTGTCGTCGCCTCGAGCGTGTGCGGGATGAGCGCGACGGCGAAGCCTTCATCGTCGACTGCCGCGACCGTGAGCGACGTCCCATCGACCGCGATCGAGCCCTTCTCGACGCAGTAACGGGTGATCTCCGGCGAGGCATCGAACCACGTCAGCTCGGCGCGTTCTCTCAGGGTGCCGACTCCGTCGACGTGGCCCTGGACGATGTGACCGCCGAGCGGGTCCCCGGCGCGCAGCGACGGCTCGACGTTCACGCGTGCGCCCGGGGCGAGGCGCCCGAGCGTCGTGCGGTCGAGCGTCTCGCCGACGACGTCGAAGGCCAGCGCGCCGTTCTCCCGGGCGGTGACGGTGAGACAGACGCCCGCTATCGCGACCGAATCGCCGAGCGCGGCGTCGGTGCCGGTCTCAACGACGAGCCGCGTGCCGTCAAAGGACGCCACCGTTCCCACCTCGCGCACGATTCCCGTGAACATCGCCCCAGGTTACGGCTCGCGCAGGTACGCCTCGACGAGGACGTCTTCGCCCGACAGTTCCGAACGGAGGTGAAGGAGCTCGAACGGCTGCGAGAGGTCGCCGAGGAACCGCGGGCCTTCGCCCGCGAACGCCGGCGCGGCGAAGAGAACGAGCTTGTCGACGAGGCCTGCCTCGACGAAAGCGGTCGCGATCGTCGGACCGCCTTCGAGGAGCAGCGACTGCACACCGTCGGCTGCGAGCTCGGCGAGCTCTTCTGCGAGCGGGCCGCTCCTCAGCTCCAGGTCGGAGCCGTCGGGAAGCGGGCCGCGGCCGAACGCGAGCCGGCGCGGCTGGCGAACGGCGCCGACATCCCGTGCGTCGAGCCGCGGAGCGTCGGCGCGCACCGTTCCCATCCCGACAGCGACTGCGTCGGAGGCGGCACGCAACTCGTGCACGCGCCGGCGTGACTGCTCACCGGAGACCCAGCGACGACCGGGCACCGTGACGCGCCCGTCGAGCGTGATCGCCGCCTTGTACGTCACGAACGGACGGCCGAGCGCCTTCCACGTGCGCCATGCCTCGTTCTGGCGCCGCGCCGCGAGATCATCGAGGAGCTCGACCGCGATCCCGGCTTCCGCGATGCGTGCGAGGCCGCGTCCGTCGACGACGGGGTTGGGATCGCGCGCTCCGACGACGACGCGCGCAACGCCGGCCTCGACCACCGCGTCGGCGCACGGCGGCGTGCGGCCGTGATGCGAGCACGGCTCGAGCGTGACGTAGAGCGTCGCACCGCGCGAGCGCTCCCCCGCCTGCTCGAGCGCCGCGGGCTCGGCGTGGCGCACGAGGTCTTCCTCGTACCAGCCTTCGCCAACGATCTCTCCGTCGCTGACGACGACGGCGCCGACGATCGGACGGTGGCCCGTCTTCCCCCGCCCGCGCTCCGCGAGCTCGAGCGCCCGTTCGTAGAAGGGGTCAGGCAACGGCCTGCGCGAGGCGGCGGTAGGCGCTCTGGAGATCCTCGCTCCCGAAGATCGCCGAGCCCGCCACGAACAGCGACGCGCCCGCGTCGCGCGCGGCGGCGATCGTCTCCTCGTCGATCCCGCCGTCGACCTGGATCGGCATCCCCTCGGGCAGCGCGGCACGCAGACGCGCGATGCGGTCGACCGCGTCGGGCATGAACTGCTGGCCGCTGTAGCCGGGATGGATGCTCATACAGAGGACGAGGTCGGCGTCGCCGGCGACCGCGGCGACGTCCTCCGGTTCGCTCTCGGGATTGAACGCGACACCGACCTGCAGGCCGTGTGCGCGCGCGGCTGCGATCGTCGCGGGGACGTCGTCGACGACCTCGTAATGGAATGTCGCGCCGTCGCCGCCGGCCGCCGCGATCTGCGAGAAGTGGCGCAGCGGGTTGTCGACCATGAGGTGGCAGTCGAGCACGCCTCCCTTCTCGTGCACCCGCGGCGCGATCGAGCGCAGGACGACCGGGCCGATCGTGACGGGCTCGACGAAGTGCCCGTCCCCGACGTCGAAGTGGAAGACACGGCAGCCGGCGTCGAGCAGGACGTCGATCTGCTCGCCGAGGCGAGCGAAGTCGGCCGCGTAGAGCGACGGCTCGATCTCGGCCTGCTGAGTCCAGTCGTCCGAGGACACTGCGCCTGACTCTATTTCGTCAGACGGGCGATGAAGAACCCGCTCGTGCCGTGGACGTGCGGGAGCGTGAGGAGGAACTCCGGCCGCGACGGGTGCGCGAACTGCGGCCACTCCTCGGCGAGCGGCACGACACGCAGGCCGCTCGCGTCGACCACCGCCTCGCACTCGTCCGGGTTCAGGGTGCAGACCGAGTAGATGATCGTCCCGCCCGGCCTGACGCGGTCTGCGGCGGAGCGGAGGAGCGCCAGTTGGAGCTCCGGTAGAGGCGACGCTCGCCAGCGGAGGTCCGGCCGCTGCGCGAGGACGCCGAGGCCGGAGCACGGTGCGTCGACGAGCACGCGGTCGAAGCCGACGAGCTCCGGCGGCAGAGCGGCGCCGTCCGCCTCGACGACCGTGACGTCGGGGCGTCCCATCGTCGCGAGGTTCGCGCGCAGCTCACTCGCCCGGTGCGGGTCGATCTCGACCGCCGTGACGTCACCACGCAGCGCGCCGGTCTTGCCGCCCGGTGCCGCGCAAAGGTCGAGCACGCGCTCGCCGTCCTGCGCCCCGACACAGAGCGCCGCGAGCTGGGAGCCGCGGCTCTGCGGCCAGATTCGTCCGTCGGCGACGGCGAGGTCGTCGACACGCTCGACGCGGAACGCGCCCGGAACGTCGGTCGGCTCTCCGACCGGCTCCCCGGAGACGAGCCGAACGACGGTCTCGAGCGGCTCGTTCATCGCACGCATCAGTGCGAGCGCGCTCTCGGGGCCGAGAACGCGGACGAACGTGTCGTGGATCCAGTCGGGGTAGCTCTCCTTGAGCGCGCCGTCGGGCAGGGACTCGAGCAGCGAGCCGATCCCGCCGGCGAGCCGCCGCATCACGGCATTCGTGAACGGCACGGCGCGCTCGAGCCGCGCGCGGCGAACGAGCTCGACCGACTCGTTCGCCGCGGCGTGCGGCGCCGTGTCGGTATAGCCAAGCTGGTACGCGCCGAGCCGGAGCGCGGCGCGGACGGGCGGATCGAGCTTGCGCACCGGCCGCTTGCCGAGCGTGTCGATCGCGTGGTCGAGCGTGCGGACGCGCTGCACCGCGCCGTACGCGAGCCGCTGCGCGAACGCGCGCTCCCGCTCGTCGAGGCCCTCCGCCGCCGTGCGGAAGGCGCGGTCTGCGTACGCGTCCTGCTCGAAGACGCGGAGAAGAACGTCGTACGCGGCGCGCCGCGCGGGCGAGACGCTCACGTGCGGCAGACGAAGATCGCCCAGTTCATCGCGTCGCGCTCCCACGCGAGGTAACGAGCGCGCTCGGCCTCGCCGCGCTCGCGAAACTCGTCGGCCTGCGGGTGGCCGGGGTTGGCCGCGAGCCACTCATCGAACGTCTGCCACTTGAGCGTCTCGTAGCGGTCCCAGTCGTCCTGCGAGGAGGCGATGAACGAGACGACGCGAACACCGGTCGACTCGATCCGCTCGACGGTGTCGAGCAGCGGGAGCCACTCGCCCTCGTCGGTCCGCTCATGCTCGCCCGCGAACGGATCCGGCGGGAGCGGCCACACGCGCCAGTACGGCTCGCCGACCACGAGCAGCGGCGCGGCCGGACGCAGCCGCTCGAGCGTCGGAACGAGGCCGCCGTAGGCGAAGGTCGCACCGATGCAGAGCGCGGCGTCGTAGCGGCCGAGCTCGAAGCTTTCTGCGTCGGACTCGACGATCTCGATGCGATCCGTGAGCCGGGCCGCCGCGACTCGCTCACGTGCCCTCGCGACGAACTCCGGTGCGCGCTCGACACAGGTCAGCCGGCAGCCGAATGTGCCCGCCAGGATGATCGCCGGGCCACACACCCCCGACGCCATGTCGATCACGTGCGAGCCCGTCCCGAGGCCGAGCCGCTGCCCGAGGAGACGGATCTTCTCGGGACTGATCGGATTCATGAGCTCGTGCCGCGCCTCGACAACCGCGTGCCACCACGTCTTCATCGGCGGCCCCGCAGGTACGCGTCGTACGGCATCCGCTTCCCGCCGGCGGGCTGCACCTCGAGCGGCTCGAACGAGCCGTCCTCCCCCACGCGCGCCCGCCAGACGAGCAGGTCGCCAAGCCGCGCGCCGATGTGCGGCGAGAGCGCGCGCACGCGGTTGACGAGCTCCTGCGCGGGAGCTTCGGCGTTGAGCTCGCGATCGGCGGGCGTGATCTTCTCCGCGTAGGTCGCGCCTTCGGCCGACTGCGGCTCGAACTGCGGATCCGCGAGCACGTCGCGAAGGAGCTCCGCCGCAACCTCTGCAGCTCTGGCGTACACGGCACCGGCGTCGTCCTCCGGCCCGATCAGGAACGCCTGCTGCGCCGCGATCGGCCCTGCGTCGAGCGCCTCGACCGTTCGGTGGATCGTCACGCCGGTCTCCGTGTCTCCGGCGAGGATCGCCCGCTCGACCGGCGCGGCGCCGCGCCAGCGCGGCAGGAGCGACGGATGGACGTTGAGCCAGAGCGCCCGCTCCAACAGCACATTCGGGATCAGGAGCCCGTAGTCGCAGACGACGACCGCGTGCGCGGCGATCCCGATCCCGTCGTCGAGCTTGGACGGCTGCTCGACCGGAATGCCCAGCCGCTCGGCCGTCTCCTTCGCCGGCGGCGCCGCGACACGCCGGCCGCGCCCCGCGGGCTTGTCCGGCCGCGAGAACAGCTGCACGACCTCGTGCTCGGCAGCGAGCCGCTCGAGCACGTCGGCGCCGAACGCCCCGTTCGCGGCGACCGCGATCTTCGCCACAGCTACCCGAGGACGATGCGCGGGCGCAGAGCGGCGAGCGCTTCGCGCCGCGCCTCGGGCGTCGTCCGGTCGAGGATAAGGACGCCGTCGAGATGGTCGAACTCGTGCTGCGCGACGCGCGAATACGGCTCCTCGAGCTCGTACCGCACGTCGGCGCCGGTCTCGTCCTGGCCGGCGATCACGATCGACTCCGGCCGCTCGACCGGGAGGAGCACGCCCTGGATCGAGAGGCAGCCCTCGTCGTCGACCGACATCTCCTCGCTCCGCTCGACGATCTCGGGGTTCGCGACCGCGACGACCTCGTCTTCCGCGCGCTGGAAGACGAACAGCCGCTGCAACACGCCGACCTGCGTCGCCGCGAGGCCGATGCCGTTCGCGTCGACCATCAGCTGCTTCATCCGCTCGACGAGGCGACGGAGGTCGTCGTCGAACTCCTCCACGGGCCGCGCCTCCATCTTGAGCGCAGCGTCGGGGTACTGGCGGATCTGCGAGAGCGCGACCCGGCGCCGCGCCTCGCGCTCCGGATCGAGCTGCTCTTCCTTGATCTGCCCGTCAATTTCCGCCATGCGGGAGGAATGTACCCTCGCGGCGATGGAGCCTCGCCCCGTGAACCCGCGCGCGCAGAGGGAACGTGACGCGCTCGACGCGGATCTCGCGACGAGCTGGCGCTTCGAGCGCGTGAACGAGCTAATCGAGCGGCACAACGCGAACTTCCCGATCGAGGCAGAGCTGGCGATGAATCCGCGCACCCGCGATTTCGTCCGCGTCAACGGCCGTTCCTATGAGCGAGAGCCGATCGACGAGCGGTGGATCCTCGAGCGCTTCCCGCCCGATCGCGAGGCGGTGATGAGCGCGTGACGATCCGCCCGCTCCAGCCCGAGGATGCCGAGGCGTTCGCCGCGCTCAACGCCGCGAACCGCGAGACACTCACGCGGTACTTTCCGTTCCCGGACGAGTTCTTCACAGCGGACGGCCAGCGCGAGCTCATCGAACGGGCGAACGCCGGCGGGGTTCATCTCCACCAGGCTCATCCTTTCGCGATCCTCGACGGTAGCGCGATCGCCGGGGCGGTCAACATCTTCGCAATCCGCCGCGGAACGCGGCAGATCTGCACTATCAGCTTCTGGGTCGACAGAGAGCGGGGCGGACGAGGCCTCGCGACGAGCGCCGTCGAGGACTCAGTCGCCTACGCCTTCGGCGAGCTCGCGCTGCGCCGCATCTTTGCACCGACGTTCGCCGACAACGTCGCCTCACAGCGGGTGCTGGAGAAGGCGTCCTTCGAGCGGGTCGGCGCCGCGGGCGACTCGGTCCGCATCAACGGCGAATTGCGGGCCCCCGTGCTCTTCCAGCGGGTGGCGGGAGCGTGACGATCCGCCCCGTCCAGACGGGGGACGCCGCCGAGCTCGCCGCGCTCTACGCCGCGAACCGCGAGTTTCTCGCGCCGTATGAGCCGCTCCGCCCCGAGGACTTTTTCACCGCGGACGGCCAGCGCGAGCGTCTCGAGAGACAGCTCGCCGACGGGACGTACCCGTTCGCGATCCTCGACGGAGAGGCGATCGCGGGGACGGTCAACGTCTTCCACATCGTCCGCGAGTCGCTGCAGAGCTGCACGATCGGCTACTGGATCGACCGCGCGCGGAACGGGCGCGGCCTGGCGACCGCCGCTGTCGAGGACGTCGTCGCCTACGCCTTCGGCGAGCTCGCGTTGCACCGGGTCGAGGCGGCAACGCTCCTCGACAACGTCGCCTCGCAGCGGGTGCTCGAGAAGGCGGCGTTCGACCGGATCGGCGTCGCGCGCCGCTTTCTCCGCATCAACGGCGAATGGCGAGACTTCGTGCTCTTCCAGCGCGTCGCGGACTAACTCGGCGCCGGTGCGACATCGCGCGTGCAGAACGCGCACACGCTCGCGGAGACCGGAATCGAGCTGAGGCAGTGCTCGCACTCCTTGACGGTCTCGTCGACTGGCGGCTCGGTCTTCTGTCGCTCCATCAGCGCGTTGAACGGCTTAACGACGAGGAAGAAGATGACGAAAGCGACGAGGACGAACGCGATGAGCGCGTTGAGGAACCTGCCGTAGAAGAAGACGCTGCCGTTGACTGTGAAGGTGAGCGACGCGAAGCTGGGGTTCCCGCCGATCGCCGCGATGAGCGGCGTGATCAGATCGGTGACGAGAGCCGTGATGACTGCGGCGAACGCGAGGCCGATGACGAAGGCGACGGCCGTCGTGACGAGGTTGCCGCGGAGGAGGAACTCCTTGAAATCCTTCATGGCGCGAACCTAAACGCTTTGCGGGTCGACATCTACGACAACCGTCAACCCGGCGCGGCGCATCGCCGGGGCCGCAGCGGCGAGGAGTGAGGCGGCGCGCGTCGCGAGCGCCCGTGGCCGGTCGGTCTTGCCGATCAGCTGCGCGCGATGGCGGTTCCGGAGGCGAAGCAACGGCGCCGGACCGAGCAGGTCGAAGTCCGCGAGCCCGCCCTTGAGCTCCTCGAGCGCACACATCGGGTCGGCGTCGTTCGGGCCGGAGACGACGATTCGGACGAGGTGCCGGAACGGCGGGTAGCCGAGCGCCTGCCGGCGCGCGAGCTCGCCGGCGAGGAAGCCGGCGACGTCGTGGCGCGCCGCGTATTGGACGGCGCGCGAGTCGGGCTGGAACGTCTGCACGATCACGCGGCCCGGTGCGTCCCTCCCGCTCCGGCCGGCAAGCTGGGTGAGGAGCTGAAACGTCCGCTCCTCCGCGCGGAAATCGGGCAGCGCGAGACCGGTGTCGGCGTCGACCACGGCAGCGAGCTCCACGCCGGCGAAGTGATGGCCTTTCGCGACCATCTGCGTGCCGACGAGGACGGCGCGTTCTGCGGCGGCGAACCGCTCGAGCGCGGCGCGGAGGGCTCCCGGCTTCGCGACAGAGTCGGCGTCGAGCCGGATGCGCTCGAGCTCGGGAACGTGCTTCTCCAGCTCGCGCTCGAGACGCTGTGTCCCGGCGCCGATGCGCGCGAGCTCGGGCGAGCCGCACGCCGGGCAGGCGTCGCCGGCGGGCTCGCGCGCGCCGCAGTGGTGGCAGCGCAGCGAGCCGTCCTGATGGAGCGTCAGCGCGACATCGCAGTTCAGGCAGCGCCGCGTCGTGCCGCAGGCGCGGCAGTGCAGCGCAGGCGCAACGCCTCGGCGGTTGAGCAGGAGAATCGCCTTGCCGCCCTTCTCCGCCAGCCCTCCGAGCTCGGCGAGGAGCGGTGCGGATAGCGGGTATGACTTCTCGCCGCGCAGGTCGACGACGCGGACGGTCGGCAGCGGCGCGGCGATCCGTCCGCCGAGCTCGAGCCGCTCGAGCGCGTGCCACGACTCCGGCCGCGGCGTCGCCGAGCCGAAGACGGCAACGGCTCCCTCGAGCGCGGCCCGTTTGGCGGCGACCGTGCGCGCGTCGTAGCGCGGGTCGGACTCCTGCTTGTACGAGGCGTCGTGTTCCTCGTCGACGCAGATCACGCCGACGTGCGCGAGCGGCGCGAAGACGGCGGAGCGGGCGCCGACGACAACGCGCGCGTCCCCGGCGAGGATGCGCTCGCGCTCGTCGCGTCGCTCGGCCTCGGAGAGTCCGGAATGGAGGAGCGCGACATTCTCGAAACGCGCCCTGAAGCGGCCGACCGTCTGCGGCGTGAGAGCGATCTCCGGCACAAGGACGATCGCGCCTCGCCCGGCGGCGACAGCAGCCTCGCACGCGCGGATGTAGACCTCCGTCTTGCCGCTGCCGGTCGCGCCGGCGAGGAGGACGTTCCCGCCGCCGGCCGCAAGCAGTTCGGAGATTCGCGCGAGTGCGGCCTCCTGCGTCCCGGAGAGCTGCGTCGGAGTCGGCCCGGCGGCAAGCTCCGCCGCCGCGCCCGGATCGCGGCGCTCGCCCCGCCGGCTCGGATACTCGGGCGCGACGAGACCGAACGCGCGCGCAGGCGTCGAGCCGTAGTAATCTGCCAGCCACAGAGCGAGGTCGACGAGCGTCGGCGGGAGCTCCTCGAGGACGCGCTCGATCGCCGCGGGGTCTACGCCCTCGGGCCGCGCGACGTCGACATCGACGACGACGCCCCGCCGGCGCGCGTTTGCGAAGCGGATCTCGACGACAGCGCCCTTCCCCGCCTCGTCGGGCACCTCGTACGTGAAGGGGCGCGCCAGCGCGCGTGCGCTGACGAGAGGGAAGACGGAGGCGAGCCGGGACACGGGTGGCGAGCGTAGCCCCGCCCCTGGTCGGAGCCCGCGTCCCGCGGCCGGTCGCCAGGCAATTGGCACGAAGTCGGGACTACCGCGCGACAGGCGCGCGGCTAGCGCGCGTTACACGCGCATCAATTGAAGGTGGCGACGAAGTCGCCCCCGCTAGCGACTCCGCCTGCGAAGCAGGCTGTCGACACGCAACTGGTCGAAGTCAGCGCGGCGGTGGTGAACGAAGAGCCACTCCGTGCGGGCCGCGCCAGGAGCTTGCCCTTCCAGTTCGCCGGATCCCCGGTGATGTAGAGCGGCGCCGCGCGGCTGTCACCGCCCACCGCCACGCAGTAGCTGGCGCTGCGACAACTGACCGATGTCAGGAAACCTCTTCCCTTCCCCGCCTGGAACGAGAACCCCTCGACCGTCGTCGGCCCCGAGGCGGCCCCGAGAAGATGGAACGCCGACGCCGCGCTCCACGTAGCGGGGTTCCCGATCAGCACAAGCGGCTTCGCTGCAAACGCAAACGGGTTACCAGTCGGCGTTCCTGAGGCGCCAACGGCTACACAAGACGTCGTCGACAGGCAGGAAACGGACGCAAGCCATCCGCTAGAGCCGAGAGTCGTCCCGAGAGCGATCTGCCGGGCGTTCGCCGCGGTCCACGACGACGGGTTGCCGACGAGAACGAGCGGCTTGGCGCGTGAGGCACCGACAGCCACGCAGTACGTGGTCGAGAGGCACGAGACGGATGAGAGCGAGCCCTGAGAGCCAAAGGCCGTCCCGAGCGTGATCTGCCGGGCGTTCGCCGCGCTCCAGGTCGACGGGTTCCCCGACAGGACGAGCGGCTGATTCTTTCCGTCAGTTCCCACGGCAACGCACAACGTTGACGACTTACAGGCGATCGATACGAGAGAACCTCCCGAGCCGAACGCGGATCCGAGGTTGATCTCGTGCGGGAGGGCGGTGCCCCACGTCGACGGGTTACCTGCCAGTACGAGCGGCAGGTTGCGCTGGTCATAGCCGACGGCGACGCAATACGAAGACAACGGGCAGGCCACTGCGTCGACGTAGTTAGCCGACGGCACGCCCGTCACGAGTGTCGTGCCGGCTTGCTTCCAACTAGCGGGACTACCTCGCAGGAGATACGTGCCGTCAACTTCGCCGTACGGGCTCTGGCCGCTCTGCTCGCCACCGGTGTACGTGCCGACATCGAGGCATGACGTGCTCGACTGGCACGCCAAGGTTGCGGCTGTAGCCCGAGCGCCGAACCCGTGCCCGGTGAGTGTGATCTCGCGTGCTTGGCCGCTGCCCCATGTCGAGGGATCGCCGGCGAGTACGAGCGGCGCGTTGTTCTCGTCCTGTCCGACGGCGACGCACGACGTCGTCGACGTGCATGCGATGGACGAAAGGTCGCCTCCCACGGCGATCTCATGCGCCTGCGCGACGCCCCATGTGGCCGGATTGCCGGCGAGTTCGAACGGTTCGGGGTTCCCGTCCTGTCCGACTGCGACGCACGACGTCGACGACGTGCACGTCACCGATGCCAGGGCTTCGCCAAAATAGTTCGGAAAACCGAACGAGGATCCGAGATTGATCTCCTGAGCCTGCGAGGCACTCCACGTTGCGGGGTTCCCGACGAGAACGAGCGGCAGTCCGTTCGCGTCCGTTCCGACTGCCACGCACGACGTCGACGAAGTACACGTGACGGAGGCGAGAGAGCTAGCGATGCCGGTGTCGCCGAAAGCGCCGAACGAGCTGCCAAGGGTGATCTCCTGCGCCTGCGCGACGCTCCACGTAGCGGGATCGCCCGCGAGTACAAGCGGCTGGCTGTTCCAGTCGGATCCGACGCCCACGCACGACGTCGCCGACGTGCACGTGACGGATAAGAGCCCGCCGTGGGAACCGAACGAGGTTCCGAGTGCGATCTCATGCGCCTGCGCAACGCCCCAAGTGGCCGGATTGCCGGCGAGTACCAGCGTCTGGCCGTGCCCGTCCTGTCCGACGGCGACGCAGTGCGTCGAGGAAGAACAGTCGACTGAGTAGAGAAGGCCGCTGTTGCCGAACGAGCTTCCAAGGGAGATCGAGCGCGCCTCGGCGACGGTCCACGAGGCGGGGTTACCGACGAGAACAAGCGGTTCGTCGTTCCCGTCCGTGCCGACGGCAACGCACGAACTGGACGACGTGCAGGCGATCGAGTCAAGTGAACGCGCGCTGAGCGAGCCCCATGAGCCGGCGAGAGGGATCTCCCGGGCCTGGGCGGCGCTCCACGTGGCTGGGTTGCCTGCGAGCGAGAGCGGCTGGTAGTTCCCGTCCTGACCAACGGTGGCGCACGAGGTCGGCGCTGCGCAGTCGATCGCCGCCAGGCTCCCATTGGCGGGCACGTGAGAGAGGGGGTTGACGACGGCGGTGAACCCGTAGGGGTTTGACGCAGCCGCGGCGAGAATGCCAAATGCCGCGAATCCAACTACAACGAGCGCGCTTACGAGCGTGGCGAGAGTCGTGCGCCGCATCCCAGCCGAGTACTCCTTTCCCAGAGGTCCGCGCGACCCTACTCCGCGACGAGAGTTTGTGCAAGACCGGACGAGCGGACCGTGGTTGAATGCGGCGCCGTACCCGAGTCCTTCCGTCGTCGGATCCCTGCTTGCGCTGGCGGCCGCTGCAGCCTTGCCCGCACCGAGATCGCCAGGCGCCTCGGCGATCAGACTGCAGATCCTCGCGCCGCGGGGAAAGTCGGCACGTACCGGCACTCGGCTTATGCGCGCTCGGCCTCGCAACATCGGGCCTGCCATAGCTTGACGTTCGGCGTTCTCCTAGACGCCGGCGGCGCTGATGACGAAGTCCGTCGCGAAGCCGAGCAGGATGCCGGCGACGACGAGCCAAGTCACGAGAACGGTGCGGCCGTAGCTGCGGTTGACCGCCATGAGCTCCTGGACGACGTAGAGGATCGAGCCCGCGGCGATCGCGAAGAAGACGACTGACATCGCCTCACTCGACCACGCCTGACCGAGCACCGTGCCAAGGAACGTCGGGAGCCCGCCGATCACGCCCATCGCAGCGAGAAATCCCCAGCTTGGCCGCGTTCCCTCGCCAGTGAGCGGCCCGCATATCGCGAAGCCCTCGGTGGCATTGTGCAGCGCGAATCCGACGATGAGCGTCACCGCGAGGCTTGTCGTGCCCGCGGCCGCAGCCTGGCCAATCGCGAGGCCCTCGCCGAAATTGTGGACGCCGATCCCGACCGCGATGAGCAAGGCGAGCTGCTTGCCCGGCGTCAAGGTGTCGATCCACCGCCGGCCCGCGAACTCGTCGACCGCGGCTGCACCCGGCCCGACCATCGTCGTGACGCGTCGGCTCGACCGGCGGCGCATCCAGACCGAGTAGTAGACGAGGCCCATGAGGCCGGCCGCGAACCCCGCGCTACCAAGGACGGAAAGCCACGCGAAATGGCCCCAATCTCGCGCGTCGAGCGCATCGTGAATCGGGTTGACGGCGTTGGTGAGCACGTCCCACAGGAGGAACAGGAGGATGCCCGTTGCCAGCGCCGACAGGCCGGCCCGCGCGACCGGCGAGAACGACTTCATGCGCGCCACGGGAAGGCCGATGAAGATCGTCGCGCCCGCGATCAGGCCGAGCAGGAGGATGTGTCCGGTAGACATGTGGCTTAGGCGGCCTCTCCTGTAAGGGAACCCTTACACGCGGGCCGAGGGGCACTATAGACACGTGCCCGCTGCCGGCCATTCAGTAGACGAGTACCTCGAGACGATCTACTTCCTCGCCTTCCCGATCGGCGAGTACACCCCGCACGGCGCCGGCTCTCCCCCGCTCGCGTCACGGGTGGCGGAGATGCTGCACGTCTCGCGCGCGTCGGCCGGGGAGATGCTCAAGCGCCTCGAGGCCGAGGGGCTGATCGAGCGCGGCGAGCGCAAGGAAGCGCTTCTCACCGCGAGCGGCCGTGAGCGCGCCGAGCGCGTCGTCCGCAAGCACCGCATCATCGAGCGGCTCCTCACCGACTTCATGGGCTACACCGGCTACGAGGCGCACGAGCGCGCAGACGAGCTCGGCGACACGTTCGACGACGAGATGGTCGGCCGCATGCACGAGAAGCTCGGACGCCCAGACCGTTGCCCGCACGGCTGGCCCGTCGACCCGGACGTCGAGCAGGCGGAGAACGCCGAGCTCGCGCCGCTTGCCACGCTCTCGGCCGGTGCAGGCGCGACGATCGTGCGTCTCGCCGAGCACGACGGTGAGCTTCTCCACTGGTTCTACGACCAGGAGCTCGTGCCGGGAACGGAGCTCGTCGTCGAGAGCGCCGACCCGGCCGCCGATCAGTTCGTCGTCCGCGTCGGCAGCGGCACTCGTTCCGTGTCGGAGAAGGCCGCGGCCGGGCTGTTCGTACGACCTACGCCGTCGTAGCTGTCGCGATGCCGGCCGCTTGGCGCAGCGCGTCCGCGCGGTCGGTGCGCTCCCACGTGAAGTCGCCGTCCTCGCGCCCGAAATGCCCGTATGCAGCGGTTTTCGCGTAGATCGGTCGGCGCAGGTCGAGGTCGCGGAGGATCGCTGCGGGACGCAGGTCGAAGTGCTCCCCGACGAGCGCCTCGATCTGCGGCACGGGAATCGCCTCCGTCCCGAACGTCTCGACGAGCACCGAGAGCGGACGTGCGACGCCGATCGCGTACGCGACCTGGATCTGGCAGCGCTCGGCGAGGCCCGCGGCGACGACGTTCTTCGCGACCCAGCGCGCGGCGTACGCGGCAGAGCGGTCGACCTTCGTCGGATCCTTGCCCGAGAACGCGCCGCCGCCGTGCGGAGCTGCGCCCCCGTACGTGTCGACGATGATCTTGCGTCCCGTGAGACCGGTGTCACCCATCGGCCCGCCGGTCACGAACTTCCCGGTCGGGTTGCAGTAGACGAAGTCCCGGTCGCCGAGCCGCTTCGCGTCGTACAGATCCTTCGGGAGGATCGGCTCGATCACGTGCTCGATCAGGTCGGGCTTGAGGAGCGAATCGACGTCGAGGCCGTCGCGATGCTGTGTGGAGACGAGCACGCGCTCGACCTCGACCGGCCGCTGGCGCCCACTTGCGTCAGTCTCGTAGCGGATGGTCACCTGCGTCTTGCCGTCGGGCCGCAGGTACGGGAGTACGTCCGCCTTCCGCACCTCTGAGAGCCGCCGCGCGAGACGGTGCGCGAGCATGATCGGGAGCGGCATGAGCTCCGCGGTCTCGTTCGACGCGTACCCGAACATCATCCCCTGGTCGCCGGCGCCGGTCAGATCGAGCGGATCGGTGTCGCCGTGCTGGGTCTCATACGACTGGTCCACGCCCTGCGCGATGTCGGGCGACTGCTCGTCGAGCGCGACGACAACGCCGCACGTCTCCGCGTCGAAACCGAACTTCGCGCGCGTGTACCCGATCTCGCGAACGCGTTCACGCACGAGGCGCGGGATGTCGACGTAGCAGTTGGTCGTGACCTCGCCGGCGACGACGACGAGGCCGGTCGTGATCAGCGTCTCGCATGCGACACGTCCCGCAGGATCGTCGGCGAGGACGGCGTCGAGAACGGCGTCCGAGATCTGGTCGGCCATCTTGTCCGGATGACCCTCGGTGACCGACTCGGAGGTGAAGGAAAAGGCGCGGTTGCTCATGCGCGGCAGGGTAGCTCACCTCGCTCTTGGCGCAAAGTTGCCTAGGGCCCGACGGCCAAGGAAAAGGGGCCGTTCTGACCTGTGGCGAGTGTTCTCACGCTGCCGCCGTCGATTGGAACGGCCTTGACGGTCCCTGTCCCGTTCGCTTGCCCGTCGCCGATGGTGGTCCAATAGACGTACGCGTCGTCCACCGCCAACGCGTAGGGGGTGTCTTGGCCGCTGGCGAGTGTGGTCACCTTGCCACCGGCAAGCGGAACTTTCTTCACCGTTCCACCGCTGGTCCAGTAGACGAACGAGCCGTCCACCGCCACCCACTGGGGCGAGTCCTGGCCGCTGGCGAGTGTGGTCACCGGTCCGCCGTCGGCCGGAACCTCGTTCACCGTCCCCGGATACAAGTTGAGCCAGTAGACGTGACCGCCGTGAACAGCCATGGAGCTGGGCTCGTCCTGATTACTCGCGAGCGCGGTCACGCTGCCGCCGCCAAGAGGAACCTCGTTCACCGACCCGTCGTCGGGACCGTTGCCGACGTTCATCCAGTAGACGTGGCCGCCGTCCACCGCGACCGCGGCAGGAGCGTGTTGATTGCCGGCGAGAGTCTCCACGCTGCCGCCGCCGAGCGGAATGTCGTTCACCGTGCCGTCGAGATTGGTGCTTCCGTAGTTCGCCCAGTAGACGCGCGTATCGTCCACGGCCACAGAGAACGGCCGGCCCACCCCGCTCGCGAGGGTCGTCACGCTGCCGCCACCGATCGGAACCGCTCTCACCGTCCCGACGCCGGTGTTATTCGGCGTGCCGCCCCAGGGAGCCCAGTAGACGCGGGCGGCGTCCACCGCGACCGAATAGGTGTTGTATTGGCCGGTAGCGAGGGTGGTCACGGTGCCGCCGCCGGCCGAAACGCTGTTCACCTCGCCGCCCCAAAGGTTGGCCCAGTAGACGCGATGGCAGAGTGCGCCGGCGCGGCAGCCTGAAAGGTCGAGCCTCGCCGCCGCAACCTGCTTACCGGTAGCCCTGAGCGTCGCGCTGTCGGGCGATCCGACACCAATCGGCGCGTAGGCGACGCTGATCCAACACGACAGGTTCTGACCGATGCTCTTCCCGCTGCAGTGGTCAGACGTAATCGAAAACGCCGACGAGCCGGTCAGACGGATCGCCAGCTTCCCGGAGTTCGTCGCGCTCGAGCTTCCGAGCCTGAACCACCTCGTCACGCTCGAACCGCCGTCGACCGCGCCGAAGCCGTAGGCCGTGACGGCGGCTCCTCCCCGCGACCGCGACCACGAGAGCGACCCAGCCTCGGCCTTCCCCTGGCCGACCGCCGGAGCGACGAGAGCGACGACGCCCGCCACCGCCACCGCACCGAACACCCACCCCGTGCGCTTCATCAGGTTCCTCTCCGCCGAAGAATGCTCCTTCGCACCAAACGCAAGCCTATTCCTCCGTCGGCGCCCTTCCCATCAGGCCGGCGACGAGCTCTCCGAGGCTCTGGCCGGAGAGAACCGCGCACACGCCCTCCGTGATCGGCAGCTCGACATCGAGCCGGTGCGCGAGGTCGCGGAGGATCGGCGCGGTCGTGAGGCCCTCGACCGTCTCCCCGATCTCCGCCACCGCCTGCTCCGGCGTGAGCCCTTGCGCGATGAGCTCGCCGGCGTGGCGGTTGCGGCCGTAGGGGCTGAAGCACGTCGTGATCAGGTCGCCGATCCCGGCGAGGCCGGAGAACGTCTCCGGCTTCGCGCCCGCCGCGTCGCCGAGGCGGCTCATCTCCGCTAGCCCGCGCGCGATGAGCGATGCCTTCGCGTTGTCGCCGAGCCGCAGACCGTCGACGCCGCCGGCGGCGAGCGCGATCACGTTCTTCGCCGCTGCGCACAGCTCGACCCCGACGACATCGGGGTTGACGTACGCCCGGAAGAGTGCCGAGCTGAGCGCGTGCTGGAGCTGCCCAGCGAGGTAGCCGTCCTCGCTCGCGATCACGGCAGCTGTCGGCAAGCCCGCCGCGATCTCCTCCGCCATGTTCGGCCCGGAGAGCACAGCGACCGACCGGCCGCGCACGCGCGTCGAGAGGCGCTCGCCCGTCGCCGGGTCGAGCCCCTTCGCGAGGCTGAGGATCGGCGCGGTGCCGGGGAGCGCCTCGACAAGGTCGCCGAACGCGGCGCTCGGGACGGCGGCAACGATGACGTCGACGTCGGCCGGCGCGTCCGCGAGCGCGATCGCTTGCGCCCCGCTGAGATCGACGTGCTGGAGGTGGCGCGGGTTCCAGCCGTTCTCCCTGATCGCGTCGGCCTGCTCGCTGCTGCGGCAGGCAAGGACAACCTCATGGTCGCGGTCGAGGAGGAGGCGCGTGAACGCCGTCCCCCACGCCCCGGCACCGACGACCAAAAACCGCATCTCAGGATCGTTTCACGAAGTCGATCGAGACCGGCACGCCCTCGAGCCCGAACTTCTCGCGCAGTTGGTTCTCGACCCAGTAGCCGTAGTCGCGCGTCACGAGGCCGGGGTCGTTGACCGAGAACCGGAAGCGTGGCGGGCGGACGCGGACCTGTGCGCCGTAGAGGAGGTTGAGACGGCGGCCGCGCTTCCCGCTCGGTGGCTGCCGCGCCTCGCGCAGCTCGCCGAGGGCGCGGTTCAGCTCCGGCGTCGGGATCCGCGCGACGTGCCGATCGAAGAGCTCCGCGACGCCGTCGAGGAGCCGCTCGAGCCCGCGACCCGTGTGGGCCGAGATCGCGACGAACGGTGGCCGCTGACGCAGGCGCCGCCGGAAGAGACCGCGCATGTCCTCGACGTCGATCGTCGTCTTGTCCCATTTCGCAAGCACCATGAGCGTCGAGCAAGCAGCGTGCCGCGCGACGTCGGCGACCGCGATGTCCTGCTCGACGACACCCTCGGACGAGTCGACGAGGACGAGCGCGACGTCGGCGCGCTCGGCCGCCTCGATCGAGCGGAGCTCGGAGTAGTAGTCGACACCCTGCCGGTGACGACGCTTGCGGCGCAGGCCGGCGGTGTCGATGAGCACGAACGTCCGGTCGCCGCGCTCGAGCACGGTGTCGACGGCGTCGCGCGTCGTGCCCGGGATCTCGCTGACGATCACGCGCTCGCGGCCGAGCAGCGCGTTGACGAGGCTCGATTTGCCGACGTTCGGGCGGCCGAGGATCGCGACCCGGATCGCATCGTCGGGCAACTGCGGTCGTCCCTCCGGGGCGATCCGTTCGAGCTCGGCGATGATCCCGTCGAGCAGGTCGCCCGTGCCGTTCCCGTGGAGGGCGGAGACCGGGATGGGGTCGCCGAGGCCGAGCTGGTGGAGCTCGAGCATCAGCGGCTCGTGGCTCGGGTCGTCGATCTTGTTCGCAAGCACGAGCACCGGCTTGCGCGACTTACGGAGGATCTGGCCAACCTCCTCGTCGCCCGGCGTCACGCCGGCGCGCGCGTCGACGACGAAGAGAACGAGATCCGCTTCCTCGATCGCCTCGCGCGCCTGCCCGGCGATCGCCTGCGTCATCGGCGTCGGATCGGCGATGTCGATGCCGCCCGTGTCGAGGAGCACGAAGCGCTTGTTGAGCCACTCGCAGACGATCTCCTTGCGGTCGCGCGTCACGCCGGATGTCTCGTGGACGACGGCGGCGCGCGTCTCGGTCAGACGGTTGATGAGCGTCGACTTGCCGACGTTCGGGAAGCCGACGATCGCGACCGCGCCGAGCAGTGGCGGCGGCGGCTTCGCCTCGAGGTCGAGGTTCTCGTCCTCGATGCTCATTTCCCGCTCCGACGCCGGCAAAGCCGGCGCCTCCGCTCTTTGGTGAGCTCCGTCGAGCCTACGCTCATGGCAGCGTCACGTCTTTCGGGCGGCCTTCTTCGTGCTGGACGACGAGCCACTCCCAGAGCCGCCGCAACTCGCGCTCGATCTCGAGCGACGCCTCGCGGTAGCCCTTCCCGCCGGGCGGCACATGGTCGAAACGCATCGGCTCGCCCCAGACGAGAGAGACCGGCCTGAAGTTGCCGACCCTCCACGTCTGCGACCCGTGGATGGCGCCGCAAACGACGGGTACCCGCTCCTGCAACGCGACCATCGCGGCGCCCGGCTGAACGTGTCCGGGAACACCGTCGTGCTGCCGTGTCCCCTCGACGAAGACACCGAGGGCGTTTCCATCGTGGACGACCTCGCGCATCCGGCGCACCGCATCGCGGTCCGACTCGCCGCGGCGAACCGAGATCGTCCCGAACGCGCGGATGAACTGACCGAGGCCGGGCACGCGATGCGCCTCGACCTTTGCGAGGAAGTAGAACGGCCGCGGTGTGGCGAAGGCGGCGCACGGAATGTCGATCCAGCTGAAGTGGTTGAACGCGAGGACGGCACCGCCGCGCGCCGGCACGCGCTCTGCCCCGTAGGTACGAAGCCGCGTGGCGATCGCGCCGGCGCCGCCGAACACCACCCGGCCGGCCGGCCAGAGGACGTCGTGCGAGTTCACGCCGCCGTGCGTTCGTGGACGAGCGCCTCGATCCGGTCGACGACGTCGTCGACCTCGAGGCTCGTCGTGTCGATCTCGACCGCGTCCGTCGCCGGCTGCATCCGTTCAGCGTCCTTCCTGTCGCGCTTCTTGATGTCGGTGGCGAGCGCGTCGGCCCCGATCCCCGGACGCTCGGCCGCTCTCCGCTGGGCGCGGATATCCCTGTCGGCGACGAGATAGACCTTTAGGAAAGCGTCGGGCGCGACGACCGTGCCGATGTCTCGGCCTTCGATGACGACGTCACCGTCGCGGCCGAGCTCGCGTTGTCGCTCGCGCATCACCTCACGCACGCCCGGATGCCGGGCGACCACGGGAACCATGCGGTCGATCTCCGCCTTTCGAATCGAAGCGGTCACGTCGGTGCCGTCGATCCAAACGCGATCGTTGTCGTCGAATCGCACGGGTTCCTGCTGAGCGAGTTGCGCGAGCGTGTCGGCGTCGCCGAGCTCGAGACTGCGCTTCATCGCGAGCCAGGTGAGCGCGCGGTACATCGCGCCGGTGTCGAGGTAGCGGAAGCCGAGCCGCTCGGCGAGCGCGCGCGCAACAGTGCTCTTGCCTGCTCCCGCAGGCCCGTCGATCGCGACGATCATCAGTGCTCCTTCAGTGAATGTTGCCGTGTTACTGGCGAGCGAAAAGCAAGCGAGGCAAGGACGCAGGGAACCCCGATAGCAGCAGCTATCGGGGTGACTGAGGACGCGGCATCGCGCCGCTTTGCAGCCGCCAGGAACGCGGAGGACATTTGCTGAAGGAGCACTACTTGGTCACCGACTCCAGGAGGTCGTAGAAGCCGGGGAAGCTTATAGCGGCCGTGTCGGCTCCCTCGATCTCGACACCCTCGCGCGAGGCGAGCCCTGCGACGGCGGCGAGCATGGCGATGCGATGGTCGCCGCGCGCGTCGACTTTGCCGCCGCGCAGACGGGTCGGGACGCCGGTGATCGTCCAGCCGTCGTCGCGCGAGTGGATCCGCGCGCCGAGCGCTTGCAGCCCGTCGGTCACCGCCTCGATGCGGTCGGTCTCCTTCACGCGCAGCTCCGCGGCGCCGCGCACGACGGTCTCGCCGCGCGCGTGCGAGGCGAGGAGCGCCACGAGCGGCAGCTCGTCGATCAGCGACGGCACCTCGTCGGGCGTGACCTCGGTCGCGACGAGCTCGCCGGTTTGCACCTGGACGGACGCGACCGGCTCGCGACCTGCGCGGCGGCGGTCGAAGATCGAGACACGCGCGCCCATCCGCTCGAGCACGTCGAGCAGCCCGGTGCGCCGCGGGTTGACGCCGAGGTCGTGGATCGTGATGTCGCTGCCGGCGATGAGCGCGGCGGCAACGAGGAGCGGCGCGGCGGACGAGATGTCCCCCGGGACGGCGATCTCGCCGAGCCGAAGCGCGCTCGCCGGTTCGACGGTGACGCTTCGCCCGCGCATGCGGATCTTCGCGCCCGCAGCTTCGAGCATCAGCTCGGTGTGGTCGCGCGTCGGGACGCGTTCGATGACCGTCGTCGCGCCGGTGGCGTTCAAGCCCGCGAGGAGGATCGCCGACTTCACCTGCGCGCTCGGCACCTCGGGCTCGAGCTCTGCGCCGCGCAGCGCTCCCGATCCGCGGATGGCGATCGGCGCGTGGCCGTCGGCCGTCTCTACCTCGGCGCCCAGCCGGCGGAGCGGCTCGGCGATCCGTTCCATCGGCCGCGTGCTGAGCGATTCGTCGCCGGTCAGCGTGAACTCGCCGTATTGCCCCGCGCAGATCCCGGAGACGAGGCGCATGAGCGTCCCGGAGTTCGCGCAGTCGACCGCGCCGGCGCGCAGGCCGCGTAAGCCGACGCCGTGCACGACGAGCTCGTCCTCCCCCACCCACTCGATCTCGACGCCGAGCGCCCGCATGCCGTCGACCGTCGCCTGCGTGTCGCCGGATCGCCCGAAGCCCGTTACGCGCGTCTCGCCTTCAGCGATCGCGCCGATCAGCACGGCGCGGTGCGAGATCGACTTGTCGCCCGGCACAGCGACATGGCCGACGACGGCCACTGCAGGCTCGACGCGCATGCGACTACCCGATCGTGCGTCCCATGAGGGACGCGAACGCGCGGATCTCGTCCGCGAAGTCGTGGAAGTCGGAGGTCGGGATCTGCTGCGCTGCGTCGCAGAGCGCCTCCTCCGGCCGCGGGTGCACCTCGACGATGATCCCGTCGGCGCCGGCCGCGACCGCGGCGCGCGCGAGCGGGAGGACTAGCTCGCGGCGGCCGGCCGGATGGGACGGGTCGACGATGACGGGCAGGTGCGTCTCCTGCTTGAGGACGGGGATCGCGCCGATGTCGAGCGTGAACCGCGTGGCCGTCTCGAACGTCTTGATGCCGCGCTCGCAGAGGATGACCTCGGAGTTCCCCTCCTTGACGATGTACTCCGCCGCCATGAGGAGGTCCTCGACGGTCGATGAGAGTCCGCGCTTCAACAGCACCGGCTTCGGCGCGCGGCCGACCTCAGACAGGAGCGAGAAGTTCGACATGTTGCGCGCGCCGATCTGGATGACGTCCGCAGCCTCGACGACCGCCTCGACGTGGCGCGGATCCATGAGCTCCGTGACGAGCGGCAGCCCGGTCTCCTCGCGCGCCTCCATGAGGATCTCGAGCGCCTCGTCGCCGAGCCCCTGGAACGCGTACGGCGACGTGCGGGGCTTGAACGCGCCGCCGCGGAGCATCGTCACGCCCTCGGCCGCGACGCAGCGCGCGGTCTCGAGGGTCTGCTCGCGCGTCTCGACCGTGCACGGGCCGGCGATGAAGCCGAAGTAGCCGTCGCCGATGCGCCGGCCGCGGACCTCGATCACGGTCGGGTCCGGAGACAGCTCGCGGGAGACGAGCTTGTACGGCTTGAGGATCGGCAGCACCTGCTCGACACCGGCGAAGCCCTCGAGCGGCAGCGTCGCGAGCATCTCGCGGTCGCCGATCGCGCCGATGACGGTCGCCTCGCGGCCAGGCGTGACGAACGCGGAGCAGCCCGCCTCCTCGAGACGCGCGACCACCTCGTCGACCTGCTCGTGGGTGGCGCTCGCTCCCATCACGATCAGGAGTTCTGGTGCTCCGGTAACGGCCATTGGCGCTTCGAAGCGTACCCCGGTATCCTCGGCCTCAATGCAGCAGGCCTTCAACAGCTGGTGGTGGAAGCCCGAGCGGTAGCCCGGCAGTCCGGCCGTGCCCCGCTCTTCGAGACCTCCCGCCGGGAGGTCTTTTCGTATCGTCAGACCTTTACTAGGAGCCTCACGATGACCGACCAAGACCCCAACCCCCGCATCTTCTCCGGAATCCGCGCGACGGGCGACAAGACCATCGGCAACTACTCCGGCGGTTATCGCCAATACGTGGCGACCCAGGATCAGGGCGACGCGTTCTTCTGCATCGTCGATCTCCACTCGATCACGACGCCGATCGAGCCCGCCGAGCTACGCGAGTACACGCTCTCGGGCGCGGCGATGCTGTTCGCGACGGGCCTCGATCCCGAACGCTCGACCGTCTTCGCGCAGAGTCACGTCGTCGCGCATGCCGAGGCCGCCTGGCTCTTGAGCGCGGCGACGAGCTTCGGCGAGCTGCGTCGCATGACGCAGTTCAAGGAGAAGTCGGAGGGCCAGGATTTCGTCTCCGCCGGGCTGTTCGGCTACCCCGTACTGATGGCCGGCGACATCCTCCTCTACCAGACCGAGATCGTCCCGATCGGCGACGACCAGCGGCAGCATCTCGAGCTGACCCGCGACGTCGCGGAGCGGTTCAACCAGCGCTACGGCGCGACGTTCACGATCCCGCGCGGCGTCTATCCGGAGGAGGGCGCGCGCATCAAGAACCTCCAGGAGCCCGAGCGGCTCATGTCGACGACGCGGGGCGCGCCACAGGGCGTCGTCCGGATGGTCGACGAGCCCGACGTCGTGCGGAAAAAATTCAAGACGGCGGTGACCGATTCCGAGACGGAGATCCGCCACGCCCCAGAGACGAAAGCGGGGATCTCCAACCTGTTGGAGATCATGTCCGTCGCAACCGGCGAGCCGGTTGCCGCGCTCGAACAGCGCTACGTCGGGGTCGGCTACGGACAATTCAAGGAGGACGTCGGCGACGCGGTCGTCGCACTGGTCGAGCCGATCCAGGAGCGCTACCGGGCGCTGCGCGCGGACGAGCGCGAGCTTCAGCGGCTGCTCGCCGTCGGCGCGGAGAAGGCGCGGCGCGCGAGCGAGCCGACGCTCGAGGCGATGTACGACGGGATGGGCTTCGTCAAGCCGGAGGCTGGGCGGTTCTTCGGAGCTGCTCGACCTCGCGGGCTGTGAGCTCGCGCCAGCTGCCCGCCTCCAAGCCGTCGACGGTCAGCCCGGCATAGACGCTTCGGTGAAGGTGGTTCACCGGGTGGCCGACGGCCTCGAGCATCCGCCTGACCTGGTGGTTGCGCCCTTCGTGGATGACGAGCTCGATGCGGCCGCGCGCGAGGCGGCGAACGCGGGCCGGCGCGGTGCGGCCGTCCTCCAGCTCGATCCCATCGCGTAGCGCTGCGAGCGCCGCTTCGCTCGGGTCGCCCTCGACGGCGGCGACGTACGTCTTCTCGACGCCGTAGCGCGGGTGCGCGAGCCGGTGCGCGAGGGGGCCATCGTTCGTCAGTAGAAGCGCGCCGGTCGTATTGACGTCCAGCCGCCCGACGGGCACGACGCGCGGCTCGCTCTGGACGAGGTCGAGGACGGTGCGCCGACCTTGCGGGTCTTTCGCCGTCGTCACGGTCCCCGTTGGCTTGTGGAGGAGCACGTAGGCGAGCCGCTGCCGCGCGACCTCCTTGCCGTCCACCGCGACGGTGTCGCGCGCACCGACGACGGTGTTCAGCTGCCCGGGCGCGCCGTTGACCGTCACGCGTCCGTCCTTGATCAGTTCGTCGGCGCGTCGGCGCGAAGCGACGCCGGCGCGCGCGAGAAAGGCGTTGAGGCGCACGCCGACGAGCGTAGTGCCAAAGGAGTGCATGGCTCTAACGGACACGTCCGGTAGCTGCTACCGGACGTGTCTGCTTGGGACTAGGCGGTGCGCTTCTCTGCGACCGTCTCGAGGCGTTCGCGGATCGCTGCGGTGTCCTCGCCGACATCGTCGAGGCGCGGCAGCTCGGAGAGACTCTCGAGGCCGAAGATGCGCTCGAACAGCGCGGTCGTGCGATAGCGAATCGCGCCGCCGCCCGACTCCCGGCCCGCCTCGGCGACAAGCCCACGCTCGAGGAGGTTCGCTACGGCCGAGTCGGCCGCGACGCCGCGGATCCGCGCAATGTCGGGACGGGAGCACGGGCCGAGGTACGCGATGATCGCGAGTGTCTCGAGCGCGGCCTGGGAGAGGTTCCGCTGCGCGGGACGCTCGAAGAGCCGCGCGCACGCTGCCGCTTCGCCGCGCGCAGCGCGGAACGCCCAGCCGCCGGCGACGTGCTCGAGCACGATGCCGCTGCGTCCCTCGGCGAAGCGCTCGCCGACGAGTTGCAGCGCCTCCTCGATGCGCTCCGGATGGTCGTCCGCCGCCGCCGCAAGCTCGTCAGTTGAGAGCGGCGCCGAGGCGACGACGAGCAGTGCCTCGACGGTGCGCGAAAGCTCGTCGAGCGGATGAGAGGCGACTAGGCGGAGCGGAGATTCCATTCGGGGGTCCTTTCAGCCGGGATGACCTTCTCCTCCGTCGATCTGACGACGCGAATCGGGGCGAACGGTGCGGCCTGCTCGAGCACGAGCTCGCCGGAGCGGCGCAGCTCGAGCACGGCCAGGAACGCGGACGCCTGCTCGAGGCGCGTCAGCTCGCGCACCTCGGTGTCGAAGTCGAAGCGCGAGCGGCGGCGGAGCACGGAGCGGAACCGTTCGAGGAACTGCGAGACCGGCGGGAAGTTGAGCGCCATGTGGCGGAGCGAGACCTGCGGCGGCTCCTGGGCCAGCAACCGGAGCGCAGAACCGAGCAAAGTCGGATCCTGCGGCGCGAGCGGCGTCTCGACCCTCGGCGCGAGCGGCGCTGGGCCGAGCCGGAAGAACCGGTCGCCCTCGGCGGCGAGGCGCTCGCGGAGCCACGCCGCGGCTTCCTTCGCGCGCCGGTACTCGGCGAGCCGCCGCGCGAGCTCCTCCGCCGCCTCTTCGGGATCGAGCTCCGCGAGCTCGGCGTTCTCGTCGGGGAAGAGCGCGCGGGCCTTGAGCTCGAGCAGCGCCGCGATGAGGACGAGGAACTCGCCGCACGCCTCGAGGTCGAGCTCTTCCCGCTCGGCGAGACGCTCGAGGAAGGTGACGACGATCCCCGCGAGGTCTACATCCGCCAGGTCGAGCTCCTCCTTGAGGACGAGCGCGAGCAGCAGGTCGAACGGCCCCTCGAACGCGTCGAGCTCAAGTTCTAGTTCCCGCACAATCACTCGCGGGAGCGTATTGCTGCTACCGGACGCGGCCCTTCGGGACAGCCATTGCGGACCCCGGCTCGATCTTCCGCGGCTTCGGCGCCGGTGCCGATGGCTCCGACGACCCGCGGAGGAACTGCCACCAGATGAAGAAGACGACCGCGCAGATCCAGACGACGAGCGAGACCCAGAAGTTGACGCGCATGCCGAGGAAGTAGTTCGACGGGTCGATCCGTAGGACTTCCTCGAACGTGCGGAACGTCGTGTACCAGACGACGTACAGCGCGAACAGCCCGGGCCGCTTGATCTTGAAGCGGCGGTCGACCCAGAGCAGGACGCCGACGCCGAGCATGTCCCAGAGGAACTCGTAGAGGAAGGTCGGCTGGTAGTAGCCGTACGGCCCGGTCGATTGGTACTTCGGGTCGATGCCGGCTTGGTGCGCCTGGTCGATGCGGAGCCCCCACGGCAGGCTCGTCGGCTTGCCGTAGAGCTCCTGGTTCCAGTAGTTGCCCCAGCGGCCGATCCCTTGCGCGAAAAGGAGGCCGGGCGCGACGGCGTCCATCATCAGTCGCACGCTGTTGCCGGAACGGCGCACGACCCAGGCGCCGGCCAGACACCCCACGGGGATGGCGCCCCAGATCCCAAGGCCGCCGTCCCAGACGGCCGCGAAGCCGTACCAGTGCTCATGGATCGTCGGATCCTGGTTCCAGCTCGTGATGTCGTGGTACGCGCGCGCGCCGATAATCCCCGCGATCACGCCCCAGAGGGACATGCGGAAGACGAGATCCCAGTCTCCGCCCCAGCGAACCCAGCGGCTGCCGGTCAGCCAGATGCAGCCGGCGATGCCGATCAGCAGCATCACGCCGTACATGTGGATCGTGAAGTGCGAGAAGAGCTGGAACGAGCCCGACGACGGCGACGGGATGTGGGCGACTAGCGAACTCATCCGGGCGCGAATGTAACCGACTCGCGAGAGATGCGCCGGCTCAGTTGCTGCGGCAGACGGTCCCGGCCGGCGGCATGCGACGCGTCTCGAGGTAGCGGTCGGCCCATGCCCGGATGCAGGAGCTCGCCCGGTACGCGGTGTGTCCCGGACCGGTGCGGGTGAGGAGCGTGGCTCGCGGGAGCTGCTTGGCGAGTGCCTTCGCCCAGGCATAGGGCGTCGCTGGGTCGCCGGTCGAGCCGACGACGAGGATCGGTGGAGCGCCCGGAGCGTGCGCAGGCGCCGGGTGTGCCTGTGGCGGCGCGGGCCAGAACGTGCAGGGGAGGCTCGACCACGCCTCTGCCGCTCCGAAATCGGGGGCTGACTTGGTCAGCCGTGCGGCGAGTGCCTTGTAAGCACCGATCGTCGTCGGCGCGGGCCGGTCGAGGCAGTCGGTCGCGGTGCTTGCGGAGAGAATGTTGGAGAACGACCCGTCGGCGTTCACCCCGGCATAGCTATCGGCCGCTTCCGCCAGGCCCGTGCCGTCGCCGTTCTCCGCGGCCCCAAGTGCTTGACCGAGGAATGGCCAGCTCGACTTCGAGTAGAGCGTGGCGATGACGCCGAGCAAAGCGACCCCGTAGTTGACGTGGGAAGAGATGACCAGACCTCTCGTGAAGCGGGCCATCAGTCGCGCAAAGGCCGGCGCGGGCCTGGCGGAGAAATCGCTCCTGCAGCTGGAATCTCTTGTGCACCAGGCGAAGAAGTCGTGCAGATCGGTCTCGAAGCCCGCGGCCTGCTCGGACTCCAGGGTTTCGTTGTCGATCGCCGGGTCGAGCGCGCCGTCGAGAACCATCGCCCGGACACGGCTCGGAAACATCTCGGCGTAGACCGTGCCGAGGAACGTGCCGTACGAAAGGCCGTAATAGGTGAGTTTCGATTGGCCGAGAGCGGCGCGCAGGCGATCCATGTCGCGGGCGTTGTTTGCGGTCGACAGGCTTGCGATGAAGTGTGTCGAGGCGCGCCGTTCGCAGCCCCGGACGAAGGCTTTGCTGGCGCTCACGACGCGGGCGATCTGGCGTGGCGTCGTGGGGGCCGGATTGACGCGGAGCCAGGCTGGAACCTCCGCTGACGTCAGGCAGTGCAGCGGCCTGCTCGAACCGGAGCCGCGGGGATCGAAGCTGACGAGGTTGAAGTGCTGCCGTAGCGAGGCGGGGAAGGTGCCCGCCACCGCCTCGAGGTACTGGACGCCCGAGGCCCCGGGACCGCCGGGGTTGAAGACGATGTCCCCAATCGGATGCGGCCCGGTCGCCCCGAGCTTGACCACCGAGATCGGTATCTGCGGGCCGCCGAGATCCGAGTACGAGACGGGGACCCGCAGCGTCGCGCACTCGAACTGGCCGTCACACTGATGCCAGGACAGCCCCGAGGCCGAGGCAGCGGCACCACCACGGCCGCACCCGGTGGCGAGTAGAGCGCCTGAGACCGCGACGACCAAGAGCGACTGCGTCCACCTCATGGAAGGCATCCTAGGACGAGGTTGCGAGAATCGGAGGCCTGCCATGACCGGAACCGAAGCCTCGCCTCCTCCGCCTCCCTTGCCGCAGTGGTGGGGCCCGAGAGCCGCCCGGGAAGACCCGGCCGTCTCAGCCCTGATCGACTGCGTCGCGCGCGGGGCCGGATGGGCGGAGATCGGTGGCGATTTCAACCTCAACGTGCGGATCGACCTCGAGCCGCCGGTCGTCCTCCGAGTTCATAGACCTTGGCCTACCCGCGGACGGGTCGTTGGACTGCGGCGCCTGCGTGAGCGGCTCCAGCGGACGCAGGTGCGCGTCGCTCGGCCGACTCCGGTTCTCGGCCGTGACGTCCTACGGGTTGGCGACCGATGGGCTGAGACCGAGGAGTTCATCGACCACACCCAGCCACGGGCCGGCGCGAACTCCCAAGTCCGCCTCTTCGAGGAGCTCGGACGCATGCACACCGCGCTCAAGGAAGTCTGGGAGCCCAGTCCGCCCGAACCTCTCGACAACCACAAAACGTTCGGCCAACTGCGGTACTCGGTCGGCTTCACACGGCGCCGGCTCGGCCCCCACAGCGAGCCGGTCGTCCAGCGGATGCGGCAACTGACAAGCGAGCTCTCCCGGCTCCGTAGGGAGGTCGAACTGCCAACCGCCCCGATCCACGGTGACCTCAAGTTGGGCAACATCGGCGAACTGCCGGACGGCTCATGGGTCACGTTCGACCTGGACTTCGCGCGGGTGAGGGAGCGTGCGTACGACGTCGCAGCGAGCCTCCACCACATCGACCCAAGCGGCGAACAGCTCGACCCGCGACCGCTGCTCGACGCATACGAGAGCACCGCTCCAGAGCCGTTGACGCCCGACGAGCACCGATGGCTCCCCGGCGCGCTGGCCTTCATCCCCTTGCACTGGGCTGCCACCGCGGGGCTGGGCGGCGGCATCCGCGATGCCGAGACCGCGATGACAGCCGCCGAGGCCTGGTGGTCGCGCGGGGCTGAACTCGCCGAGCTATAGGACGGCTGCTTCGCCGAGCAGGTGCCTGACCTCGGCGAAAAAGTCGGGCTGCGGGTCGACGCGGTACTCCGGGCCTAGCTCGAGGAGCTTCGGGCCGACCGAGGTGACGAGATCGACGTAGACGGGCGCCTCGCCGGGGAAGTCGCGCACGACGCCTGCGAGCTCGCGGATCACGCCGGCGCGGGCGGCGCGCGCGTCGACCTTGAGGCGTACCTCGCGCCGCTCCGGGGTCGCCTCGAACGGCGCCACCTCGAGTGCGACGAGTTTCGTCTCTCCCTGCTGCTTGTGGTCGACGCGGCCCTTGACGACGAGCACTGCATCGGAGACGAGCAGGTCGCGTGCCGCCGCGTACGTCGAGTTGAAGACGACCACCTCGACCGATCCGCTGACATCCTCGAGCTGGACGAACGCCATCGGCTCGCCCTTCTTCGTCGTCGTTGTCCGCTGCGCCGCGACCATCCCGCCGACGAGGACGATCTCGCCCTCGCGCCGGCGCTCGAGCTCGGAGATCGCGCAGTCGGTCTTCCGGCGCAGCTGGTCGCGGATCGCGCGGAGCGGGTGCTCGGAGACGTAGAGGCCGAGGCTCTCCTTCTCGAGGCGCAGCAGGTCGGCCTTCTCGTACTCGCCCTCGGGAATCGCCGCGTGATGGCGCTCGCCGCCGCCCGCGGGCGTGTCGCCGAGGTCGAAGATCGACGCCTGGCCGAGGAGGCGATCGGAATGCTGCTTCGAGCCGAACGAGAGCGCGTCCTCGAGGACGTGGAGCATTCCCTTGCGCGAGGCTCGGGTCGAGTCGAACGCGCCGCAGTTGACGAGCGACTCGAGCGCACGCTTGTTCGCGACGCCCGGGTCGACACGCTCGGTGAAGTCCCAGATCGAGGCGAACGCGCCGCCTTCCTCCCGCGCCGCGACGATCGCCCTGCACGTCGCCTCACCGACGTTCTTCACCGCGTTCAAGCCGAAGCGAATCTTCCCGTCGACGACCGCGAAGTCGACCTGCGACTCATTGACATCGGGCGGAAGCACCTCGATCCCCATATCGGTGCACGCGTTGACGTAGATGGGGACGCGGTCCTTCGTGTTCATGACGGAGGAGATGAGCGCCGCCATGTACTCGCACGGATGGTTCGCGCGGAGCCACGCGGTGCGGTACGCGATGAGCGCGTAACAGGCCGCGTGCGCCTTGGGGAACGAGTAGTCGGCGGCGCGCTCGACGTCCTCCCAGAGCTTGTTCGCGATCGCCGGCGTGACGTCGTGCTCGGCGAGGCCCTCGAGGAACTTGTCCTTGAGGGAGTCCATGAGCGCGCGGATCTTCTTGCCGATCGCCTTGCGGAGATCGTCGGCCTCGGTGATGGAGAAGCCGGCGAGATCGCGCGCGATGCGCATGTACTGCTCCTGGTAGACGCAGATCCCGTACGTGTCGCGGAGGATCGGCTCGAGCCGCGGATCGTGGAACATGACCGGCGCCTTGCCGTTCTTGCGGTTCGCGTAGTCGGGGATGTAGCCCATCGGCCCCGGCCGGTAGAGAGCGTTGAGCGCGATGAGATCCTCGAACTCCGTCGGCTTCACCTGGCGTAGCGCCTCGCGCATCCCCGACGACTCGAACTGGAAGACGCCCGTCGCCTCGCCCGCCGCGAGCATCGCGTATGTCTTCCTGTCGTCGAGCGGGATCGTCGCGATGTCGAGGCCGGGGACGAGCTCGACGGCCTTGTCGATCACGTCGAGGTTGCGGAGCCCGAGGAAGTCCATCTTCAGCAGCCCGAGCTTCTCGATCGTGACGCCGTCGAACTGCGTGACGACCTCCTGGTCGGTGCCCTTCTGCTGCAGTGGGATGAGGTTCGTGAGGGGCTCGGCGCCGATCACGACAGCTGCGGCGTGGATGCCGTCCTGGCGCGTCAGTCCTTCGAGCGGCTTCGCGAGGTCGACGATCTCCTTCGCGATCGGATCGGCGTCGTACGCCTGCTTCAGCTCGCCGCCCGGCTTGAGGCAGTCGTCGAGGGTCTGCCCCGGACCTTCGGGGATGAGCTTCGCGATGCGGTCGACCGTCCCGTACGGATGGTCGAGGACGCGGCCGGCGTCGCGGACGGCGGCGCGTGCGGCCATCGTCCCGAAGGTGATGATCTGCGCGACGCGGTCGCGGCCGTACTTCTCGCGGACGTAGTTGATGACGCGCTCGCGACCGTCGACGGCGAAGTCGATGTCCATGTCCGGCATCGACTTGCGGCCCGGGTTGAGGAAGCGCTCGAACATCAGGTCGTAGCGGATCGGATCGATGTCGGTGATGTCGAGGCTGTACGCGACGAGGCTTCCGGCGGAGGAACCGCGGCCCGGACCGACCGAGACGCCGTTCGTCTTCGCGAAGCGGATGAAGTCCCAGACGATCAGGAAGTAGTCGGTGAAGCCCATCTCCTTGATCGTCTTGAGCTCGAACTGGAGACGTTCGCGTAGCTCCGGCGTGATGGAGCCGTAGCGCCTGGCCGCACCCGCTTCGACGAGCTCGACGAGGTACTCGAAGGCGTCGCGGTCGCCGGGAACGTCGTAGCGCGGGAGGAGGATCCGGCCCAGCTCGATCTCGACGTTGCACCGTTCGGCGACCTCGAGCGTGCGCCGCATCGCGTCGTCGAGGCCCGGGAAGTCGAGCGCCATCTCCTCCGGCGTCTTGAAGTAGAAGTGGTCGGTCTCGAAGCGCCAGTGGTTCGGGTTCTTGAGCGAGTCGCCCGACTGGATGCAGAGCAGCGCCTCGTGCGCGCGCGCATCCTCGCCGCGGAGGTAGTGAACGTCGCCCGTCGCCACGGTCGGGAGGCCGCGCTTCGCCGCGAGCGCGACGAGCTCGGGCATGATGCGCGCCTGCACGTCGAGGTGCGCGTTCTGGAGCTCGACGTAGACCGAGTCGCGGCCGAAGATCTGCTCGAGCCGGTCAAGCTCGGCCTCGGCGTCGGCCGGGCGGCTCTCCTCGAGCGCCTTGCAGACACGGCCGGAGAGACAGCCGGAGAGCGCGATCAGCCCAGCGCCGTGCGTCTGGAGGAGCTCCCAGTCGACGCGCGGCTTGTAGTAGTAGCCCTCGAGGTAGCCGAGCGACGAGAGGCGCACGAGGTTCGCGTAGCCCTCGTTCGTCTCGGCGAGAAGCGTGAGGTGCGCCTGCCCTTTCTTCTGCGCGTGCCGGTCGTCGGTGACGTAGACCTCGCAACCGAGGAGCGGCTTCACGCCCTCCTCCCCCGCCGCCTTGTAGAGGTCGATCGCGCCGGCGAGCGAGCCATGGTCGGTGAGCCCGACCGCCGGCATCTCGAGCTCGGCCGCTCGCTTCGCGAGGTCCGGGATCCGGCATGCCCCGTCGAGGATGGAGTACTCCGAGTGGACGTGGAGGTGAACGAAGGGCGCGTCGGGCACGGGAGCACCAACATACTCCTCGACCTTGACGGCACCCATAGCGCCGCGAGAGGGTCGCCGAAGATGGACGGTGTCGACGAGCAGCTCGAAGCGATCCTCGCGGCCGGCGCGGTCGGTGTGGCGGTGGCGACCGGCGACGTGGCGGCCGCCGCCGGTGTCGCCGACCTTGGGACCGGCGAGCTGCTTTCGCCCGACCACCGCTTCCGGATCGGCAGCGTCACGAAGATCTTCGTCGCCACTCTCGTCCTCCAGCTCGTCGCAGACGGGCTGATCGACCTCGATGCCGAGGCCGCCCCGTTCGTCGAGGGGGTCAGCGTGCGCCAGCTCCTCAACCACACGAGCGGGCTCGACGACTTCGACATCGGGCCCGCGTTCTGGGAGCCGTTCAAACAGGACCGGACTCGTCGCTGGGATCTCTCCACACAGGACGAGCTCCGACTCGCGCTCGAGAAGCCGCGCCTCTTTGCTCCCGGCGAAGGCTGGGCGTACCACGGCAGTAACTACGTGACCCTGCGGCTCGTCGTCGAGCAGGCGACCGGACTGACGCTCCCCGACCTGCTCCGGCGGCACATCCTCGGGCCGCTCGGGCTCACGCAGACCGACCTCGTCGAAGAACCGCTCCGCGGCAACTGCGCCCGCGGCTACATCCCGAGCGACAACCCGATCCTGCCCGGTGCCGGCGAGCCGGTGGACGTGACCGAGCTCGACCTTCCCTTCTATCGAACGGGCGGCGGAATCGTTTCGACGCCGCGCGAGGTGGCGCGGTTCATGCGAGCCCTCCTCGGCGGCGAACTGCTTCCCGCCGAGATGCTCGCGGAGATGCTCGATGCGGTCGAATCGCCCTGGCCGGAGACCGACCGCTACGGACTGGGGGTCGGCGAGATCAGCGCCTTCATGGGAGGCGTGCGGTCGCCGTGTGGCCCCGCCTGGGGCCACCTCGGCTTCTCGCTCGGCTACGTCGCCGTCGCTCTCTCGAGCGAGGACGGCTCCCGCCAAGTCGTTCTCTGCACGAACAGCCAGCCGGTCACCGAAGCCGACGCCGACGTGTTGTACGACGCCGCCGGCCGCCTCCTCTGGCACCTCTACTGCTCCTAGAAACCGGGGACCACCCGCGGGCGTAGAGACCCTTCGAACGTTCAAACGAAGGAGGACACATCGTGCGGATTACTACCGTCGTCGCCGTTGCGGGCTTGCTCGCGGCGTCCACTGCCGCGATCGCCCTGGCCTCGGGGAGAGGTCTACCGAACATCGGCTCGCCGAAGATGACGAGCGAGCCCGTGTACAGGGGCTACTACGACCACCACATCGACACGTACATGCTCACCGACGTCTCGAACAAGGCGCAGGCGACGGCGATGCACATCAACTACTCGGCGGCGCTCGGGAAGATCAAAGGCCTGCCGCTCCAGTACTTCGTCAAAGGCCGCGCCGCGAAGGGGCAGCTCACCGTCTTCGGCTCCGAGCCGGGCGAGTCGGACTACAACCCGCTCTGGGCGGAGGCCTGGGTCACGTGGAAGCGCGGCGTGACGCCCGTTCTCCTCGGCCGTGACGACCAGATCAACGGCTTTGCCGCAAACGGGAAGCTGACGATCAAGAACGCCGGCATCGTCCTCAACGCGCCGATCCTCACCGTGGGTAAGTAAGTAACCCTCACTCCACCGCGTACGCCATGAGGATCGCGTCGACGTACTCCCCGTCGCCGCGGCGGTAGTGCTGCTTGCGGTAGCCCTCGCGCTCGAACCCGACCGCCTCGTAGAGCGCGATCCCGGCTTCGTTCCAAGGGAAGACGTGGAGCTCGAGCTTGCGCACTCCCGCGCTCCGCGCCCACGCGATCGCAGCCTCGAGGAGCGCCCGCCCGACGCCCTGGCGCCGCGCCGACATCGCGACCATCAGGCCGACGTCGGCGACGTGCGCGCTCGACGGATGCGGGTCGCGTCCGACCGAGAGGCGGCCGACGATAACGCCGTTGCCTTCCTCGGCGACGAAGACCGCGGCGTGCGGGTAGCGGCGCAGCGCCTTGATGTAGCGGCGCTCGTCGGCTGCGTTCCTCCACTCGCCGGCGATGCTGATGAGCCAGCCCTCCGGCTCGGAGCTCACGGCGTCGGCGAGCCTCGCGAGCTGGTCGGCGTCGGACGGATCGGCGGGACGGATGCGAAAGCTCACGCCACGAGCGTACGCTTGCCCCCATGCTGGCGCGCCATCGTGAGGCGCTCGTCGCCGCGGCGGCCGCCGGCATCGTCGCGGCGCTGCTCGCGTGGTTCGGGCCGCCCGGCACCGACTTCGCCGCGCACGCGTACGAGCGCGCCCTCTTTGTCCGCCACGGTTTCGTCCTCTGGGACAACTACTGGTACGCGGGCCGGTACAGCTTCGTCGGCTACAGCGTCCTCTACTACCCGTTCGCGGCGGTGCTCGGGATCCGGCTGCTCGCGGCGCTCGCCGCCGCCGTCGCGGCGTTCGGGTTCGCGGAGCTTGTGGGTTCACGGTGGGGAGCCACGGCGCGCTGGCCGATCGGCGCGTTCGCGCTCGTCTGGGGCGGCTTCGTCCTCACCGGCGCGTTCCCGTTCGCACTCGGCATCTCGTTCGCGCTGCTCGCGCTAACGGCACTGCAGGCGCGCCGGCGGTGGCTCTTCGCGCTCTGTGTCGTCCTGACGCTCGCCGCGAGCCCGGTCGCGCTCGTCCTGCTCGGCGTCGTCCTCCTCGGTCTCGCCGCGGCGTGCGGCTGGCAGTGGGTCCCGGCGGTGGTGGTTGGCGCGGCGGTCGTGGCGGAGCTCGTGCTGCTCCTGCTCTTCCCGAGCGGTGGCCATTACCCGTTCCCCACCGCGGAGGCCGGTGCTGCGCTCGCCTTCTGCGTCGCGGGGATCGCGTGCACGTGGCGCGTCGACGAGGCGCGCGTCCTCCGCCTCGTCTTTGCGGCGTACGCCGTCGCTGTCGCGGCAGTGTGGGCCGTGCCGACGGACCTCGGGGAGAACGTCGCGCGGCTTCGCTACGTCGCGTTCCCGGTGGCGCTGCTCGTCCTGGCCCTGCGCCGCTGGCGGCCGGTGCCCGTCGCTCTCCTCGTCGCGGCGGCCGCGCTCGCATGGAACGTGACCCCGCTCATCGCCGGCTGGCAGCGCGGCGCCGAGGACGTGACGAAGAACGCGGCAGTCTGGCGGGCGCCGCTCGCGTGGCTCCACGCGCACCTGCGTCCGGGCTACCGCGTGGAGGCCGTCGACACGAGCGCGCACTGGCCCGCGTACTACCTCCCGGAGTCGGGGATCCCGATCGTGCGCGGCTGGTTCCGGCAGGAGGACTTCCCGACGAACGCGATCCTCTACACACGGTTCACGGCAGCGGAGTACGTCGCGTGGCTCCACTCGCTCGGCGTCGCGTACGTCGTTCTCTCCGACGCGCCGCCGGACTACAGCGCACGGCATGAGGCGGCCATCGTCCGGACGGCGCTCCATCGGGTCTTCGCCTCGCCGCACATCGCGATCTACGCGGTTCCGCACGCGCGCGCGATCACGAGCGCCACCGTGCTCGCGTTCAACGGATCGAGCCTCGCCGTCCGCGTCCCGCGCGCGGGCCTGTACCGGATCGCCGTCCACTGGTCGCCGTACTGGCAGACATCGACCGGGGAGCTCTCGCGCACGAGCGACGGGATGACCGAGCTGCGGACGAACCGAGCGGCGACCGTCCGGCTGACCTTCCGGTTCGGTTAGAGGGTCACGTCAAGTCGCGCATGAAGTTCGGGACATCGAGCTCGTCGTCCCCGCTCGACTTGCGTCCGATGCCCGGCAGCGACCAGCCGGATCCCTCGCTCCGCGTCGAGCGCCGACCGCGTCCACCGAAGCCCGTCGCAACGACGGTGACCCAGACCTGACCGGTGAGCCGGTCGTCGACGGTCGCGCCGAAGATGATGTTCGTGTCCTCCATCGCGGCAGCGCGAATAGCCTCAGCTGCCTCGTTCACCTCGATGAGCGAGAGGTCATCGCCGCCGGCGATCGAGAGGAGGATCCCCGTCGCGCCGGTGATCTCGGCGTCGATGAGCGGCGAGCGCAGGGCGCGCTCGGCGGCCTCCCGCGCGCGACTCTCGACGCCGGCGGAGGAGAAGCCGATGCCCATGAGGGCCGACTCCGAGTTGGCCATGATCGTCCGGACATCTGCGAAGTCGAGGTTGATGAGCCCCGGCATCGTGATGAGGTCGGTGATGCCCTGCACGCCCTGGCGGAGCACGTCGTCGGCGACCTTGAACGCGTCGAGCATCGAGGTCGAGCGCTCGAGAACCTCGAGGAGGCGGTCGTTCGGGATGACGATCGTCGTGTCACACGCGGCGCGGAGCTCGGCTGTGCCCTTCTCCGCCTGGCCTCGCCGCTTCGAGCCCTCGAATTTGAACGGCGTCGTGACGATGCCGACGGTCAGCGCGCCGAGCTCCCGGGCGATCTTCGCGACGACGGGCGCTGCGCCGGAGCCGGTGCCTCCGCCTTCGCCGGCCGCAACGAAGACCATGTCGGCGCCGCGCAACTCCTGGCGAAGCTCGTCGTAGTCCTCCTCCGCCGCTCGGCGGCCGACATCCGGATCGGAGCCGGAGCCGAGCCCTAGCGTCAGCTCCTGGCCGATGTGGATCTTGACCGGCGCATCGCTCATGTGGAGCGCCTGCATGTCGGTGTTGACGGCGATGAACTCGACCTGCGTGATCCCGGCGTCAATCATCCGGTTCACGGCGTTGATGCCCGCGCCGCCGACGCCGACGACCTTGATGACGGCGAGGTACGCGCCCGCTTCTGCGGCGGCTGCGGTCGAGCGGTGAAGAATCGGCGGTGGGTCGGGCATCGGCTCGAAAACCGGGGGCGGCGGCGCGGGCGCCGTTTCGGGCTCGGCCTGCGCTGCGGCCTCCTCCTCCCAGCTCGGTACGTGCTCGACCGTCCGCTCCTCCGGCTCGGCCGGAGCTTCGGGCGCGGCAACGGCGTCGTCGATGGACTGCTGCGCCGGCGCCTCGGCCTCGCTCGGGGTCTCGCCGCTTTGCTCGGCCTGCTTCTGTGCGGCCTCAGTCGCCTTGAACAGTTCCGCTAGCGGACCCTCACGCATGCTCGCGCGCCGACGTGCCATCGAGCACCTCCTTCGCGAGCTGGCGATACATGAAAGCCGCATCGCCGCTCGGGTCGTACTTCAGGATTGACTGCCCTTTCACCGGCGCCTCCGCGTAGCGCACCGTCTTGCGAATCTTCGTCTCGAGCACGAGGTCGCCGAAGTTCTCCGTCAGGATCTCTACCGCCTCGCGCGAGTGAAGGAGCCTCTTGTCGAACATCGTCGGGAGGATGCCCTGAATGGCGACGTCCGGGTTGAGGTTCTCGCGGATCATCGTCAGCGTGTTCTCGAGCTGGACGAGGCCGCGCAGCGAGAGGTACTCGCACTGGACGGGGACGATGACGCCCTGGGCAGCGACGAATGCGTTGATCGTCAGCAGGCCGAGCGAGGGCGGCGTGTCGATGAGGATGTAGTCGTAGCTCTCCTTCACCGGCGCGAGCGCCTTCTCGAGCGCGCGCTCACGGCCGATCATCGAGGAGAGCGAGAGCTCCGCGCCGGCGAGGTCGATCGAGGCGACGCCGACATCGATCTCGTTCGTGCGGATGATCTCGGTGATCGGGAGCCGGTGGACGAGGACGTCGAACATCGAGCGGTCGATCTCGTCGGGGTTCCAGCCCTGCGACATTGTGAGGTTGCCCTGCGGGTCGAGATCGATCGCGAGCACGCGCTTGCCCTGCTCCGCGAGCGCGACGCCGAGATTGAGCGTCGTCGTCGTCTTGGCGACGCCGCCCTTCTGGTTTGCGAAGGCGATCGTTCTCGCCATCGTCGGACCGCTATCCACGGTCCGCTCCTCTGGACGCGGCATTAACCGGCTGAGCACCATCCCGGCTGACCTTTCGCAGCGACACAGACGACTCCTCCATCGTTAGGTTCCGCGGAATGGAACGGAAGTGGCGCGTCCTGGCGGTCGTCTGCATTGCGGTGTTCATGCTCCTCCTGGACATCACCGTAGTCAACGTGGCGCTGCCGTACATCGAGAAAGACCTGAACACGTCGTTCACCGACCTCCAGTGGGTCGTCGACGCGTACGCCTTGACGCTCGCGGCGACGATCCTCAACGCCGGCACGCTCGGCGACTTGTACGGCCGCAAGCGCGTCTTCCTCATCTCGATCGGGCTGTTCACGCTCGCCTCTGCGCTGTGCGGCGCGGCGAACTCGCCGCTGTTCCTGATCGTGGCGCGCGGCCTCCAGGGGATCGGCGGCGCGGGGATGTTCGCCGTCTCGCTCGCGATCATCGCCCAGGAGTTCCACGGCCGCGAGCGCGGAACGGCGTTCGGGATCTGGGGCGCGACGATCGGGATCGCAGTGGCGATCGGGCCTCTCGTCGGCGGCGCGCTGACGACGTACGCGGGCTGGCGCTGGATCTTCTACGTCAACGTGCCGATCGGGATCGCGGTCGTCGCCGGGGGACTGTACGAGCTCGTCGAGTCGCGGAACGAGGAAGCGGGCGGGTTCGACGTGCCCGGTTTCCTGACGCTCACGCCGGGACTGTTCGCGCTCGTCATCGCGCTCTTCCGCGGCAATGCCTGGGGCTGGTCGAGTGGGCGGACGATCGCGCTCTTCGCCGCCGCGGCCGTCCTCCTCACCGCGTTCGCGTTCATCGAGTTGCGGCGGCGGTCGCCGATGCTCGACTTTCACCTGTTCCGCGTGCCGACATTCACCGGCGCGCAGATCACAGCGTTCACGATCTCGGCCGGGATGTTCTCGATGTTCTTGTTCCTCGCCATTTACCTCGAGTCGGTCGTCGGCTATACAGCGGTGAAGACGGGCGTGATCTTCCTGCCGCTCTCCCTCACCTCGTTCGTTGTCGCCCCGCTCGCCGGACGGTTGTCGACACGCTTCCCCGTGCGCTGGTTCCTCGGCGGCGGCCTCGCCGTCGTCGGCGTCTCGTTGCTCTTGATGCACGGGCTGACGTTGTCGTCGACCGCGTCGTCGCTCATTCCCGGCTTCGTCGTCGGCGGAATCGGGATCGGACTCGTCAACGCGCCACTCGCCGCGACCGCCGTGAGCGTCGTCGAGCCGCAGCGCGCCGGGATGGCGTCGGGCATCAACAACACGTTCCGCCAGGTCGGGATCGCAACCGGCATCGCCGCGCTCGGCGCGATCTTCCAGAGTCGAATCGCGGCGTATCTACAGCATGGCACCGCGTTCAGCAGCACCCCCATCAGGCACATCGTGAACCCCGACCTTGCTGCACAGGTCGTGGCGTCGGGACAGATCCGGTTCGACCTGCTCAAGCCCGGGTCGTTCCCCTCGCAGGTAGGTCCGAAAATCCTCGACCACATCAATCACCAGCTCCTCGAAACGAATGGATCAGCCTTCATCGCGGGCCTGAACGACATCCTGCTCGTCGCGGCAGTCGTACTCTTCGTCGGAGCCGTTCTCGCATTCCTCCTAATTCGGGAGAAGGACTTCGTCGCGAGCGGTCCCGCGGTCGCCGGCCACTAGCAAGGCTTCGGCGGCAGCTCGCGCGTCGGGATCGCCTTCGACGTCCGCCCACTCCGTCGCCTCGCGGACGAGCTCGCGCAGCTCGGCGAGGAGCGCGGGCGCGCCGGCGCCGTCACGATCGAGCCTCTCGATTCGCTCGAGCCTGTCGAGCACCGCGCGCGCCTCATCCATGCCTCGACCGTACGGCCGAAACCGTCACGTGTCTGTCGCAGTTAGCTCGCGCGGCGCTGGAGATCCGCGGGGCGCGGCGGTGCACCGAGCAGGACGTCGTCGAGCTCGCGGACGAGCGCGCCGCGGTCATCGTGGAGCAGGACGGCGACGAGGAGCTGTCGCACGAGGTCGCACGTCGGTTCGCGCAGCTTCTCGACGAGCGCGGCCTTCTCCCCCGCCGTCTCGCCGAGCAGCGCGGCGCCGCGCATCACCGCGGCCCACGCGCCGTCGCCTTCGCCGAGCGCGCCGTCGAGCGCGTGCCGGAGCTGGTCGGCGCGGAACGGATCGGTCTGGAACAGCGCGAGCTCCCAGCGATCGAGTGCGTCGCCGAGCCGGAGGTCGTCGTCCGCGACGGCAAGACGCACGCGGAGGTCGGCCGCAACCCCGGCGCGGAACGGGTCGAGTCGCGTCGGCTCGCCGGGCGGCGGAGTCGCAGCGATCGGGAGGACGGGACGGATCCCGAACGGCCGCCAGTCGAGCCGCTCGAACAACACCGGCCCCGCGGCGACCGGCGCCGCGGTCGCGAGGCGAATCGCCGTGACCGCGTCGGCGAGCTCGCCCGGCGCGTCCGGCCCCTCCAACGTCCCGGCGGGAAGCGTCCGCTCGAGCTCGAGCACTGACATCCGGTCGACCTCGCGCCCGAAGTCGCGCGGTAGCAGACCGGTCGCCTCGGGCCACATCGCGGAAAGCTCGCCCTGCGCGGCCTGGCGCACACGAATCCCGTCGCCGAGCTCGATCGGCGTGCCCACGCTCAGACCGACGAGCGGCGCGACGGCGCCGTAGGAGTGGCCGTCGCCGAAGATCGTCGCCTCGAGCTCCTCGTACGACTGCTCGAAGACGGAGTCGTCCCAATCGAAGCCGCCGCAGCCCTCGGAGACCTTGACCAGGAGCGGGACGAGGACGCTGCGGTAGATCGCGTACTGCTGGTTGGCTCGCGCGTCGTAGGCCGCGGCGAAGATCCGTGCCGCGGGCTCGCGCTCGAGGTCGGCAATCGCGTCGGCGACGTCGAGTCGCTCGTACAAGCGGTCGGCGCGCGCCTCGACGAAGCCGCGCACGAGCGGCCGGTACTCGTAGAGCGACGGCTTCCCGGGCGAGCCGTGCTCCTCGAACGCGAACGGGAGAGAGCCGCCGCTGTCGAGCTCGCCGACGAACGCGGCGAACGCGCCGAGGCAGAACCGCTGCAGCGTGTCGTGGAGAACCGGCGAGCGCATGGCAACGGACCTCCTACGACGCCGGCGGGTTGCCTCCTACCTGGCAGCCTGGGCACCAGTACGCCGTGCGCGCATGTTCTCCCTGCGGCGCCGAGCGGATGACCGAGCCGCAACGGTGGCACGCGCGGCCGGCGCGCCGGTAGACCTGACGGAGCGGGCGAGTGCCGGCCACGCTCGCGCTCATGTGGCGATGTGCCGCTTCGAGCACGGCGGCCAGCTCGTCGTCGGAGACGTCGGCGAGCGCGCACCACGGCGAGACGCGCGCCTCCCACAGCGCCTCGGCCTTCCACATGTTCCCGATCCCGGCGACGAGCCGCTGATCGAGGAGCGCATCGCCGACCGTGCGGCGCTGGTCGGTCGAGCGGAACCGCTCTGCGTCAGGCTCCTCCTCCACGATGTCCGGCGCAGAAACCCGCTTGTGACAACTTGTCACAAGCTCCAAAACGGGCCCGTTCCACTGCACGGCTTCGTACTCGTCGCCGCGCAGAACGAGCCACGGAGTCCCGCGCCTCACCGTGCCGCGGCGCTCAACACGCCAACGGCCGTTCATCCGCAGATGGCTGCGCAGAACGAGGCCGCCCGCGAAGGAGAGGTAGAGATTCTTCCCGTGAGCCTCGACGCGCTCGAGCCTCCGCCCATCGAGCCGCGTGGCGAGGCGCTTCGCCGCGGCGCGTGGATGGGGCGTCTCGACCTGAAGCGTCTGTCCGACCAGAACCTGGAGCCGCGCCGCGGCGCGATGGAGCGAGTCACCTTCCGGCATGCCGGGAAGCCTACGATTCGCATATGCCTCGGCTTTTCATCGGGGTTCGCTGGTGGCTCGGGATTGCGTTCGCGGTCGTGGCCGCGACCTCGACGGCCATCGTCGTCGCGCAGTTCTCCAACCGGTCCGAGGATGCCTTTCGCCGCCATGGCCAGCAAGTCGCGCTGAACGACGCCCGGCGCGCGGCGAAGGCGCCGCCCGCCGCGCTCGGAAACGAGTTCCACGTGCTGCACTCCGCCACCCAGGCGCGGTCGCAGCTCGAGCGCGACGCCGTGACCGCCGCGCTCGCGGGAGAGCGGTTCAGCCGCGGCACCGCCGACGGCGGCGTGTACGTCGCAGGCGTCCCGTACCGCGGTGCCGCACTCGTCGCGGTCGTCCGGCTCCCCGACGTCGCCGAGGCGATCGACACCGTCAACGGCGAGGCGCTCCGCGCGGGCGTGATCGCCGGCGTGATCGGCGTCATCGTCGGCCTTCTCCTCGCGCAGCTGATCGCGCTGCGGCTGCGCCGGCTGACGGTCGCAGCGGAGGCGCTCGCGAGCGGCGACTTCGAGATGCCGCTGCACTACCGCTTCCGTGACGAGTTCGGCCTGCTCGCGCAGAGCTTCGACCGGATGCGGCGGCAGCTCCGCCGTTCGTTCAGGCGCCTCGAAGCCGAGCGCGACCGTCTCCAACTTCTGCTCGAGAGCCTCCACGAGGGAGTGCTCACGATCGACCAGGATCTCGTCGTCCACTACACGAACGCCGAGGCGCGGCGGCTGCTCGGCGGCCGGCTCACGGAGGGAGACGCGCTGCCCGAGCCGTGGCCCGGCTTCGGCCTCCGCGAGTTCGCACAGACGCTCTTCGAGCAGCGTTCGGCGCCCGCCCACGTGCACGTCGCACCCGACGAGAACCACGCGTACGGCGTAGTCGGTATCCCGTCCCAGCCCGAGACCGACTGGGCGCTGCTCGTGATCGACGACCTCACCGAGGAGGCGCGGCGCGAGCTCGCCGAGCGCGAGTTCGTCTCGAATGCAGCTCACGAGTTGCGCACGCCGCTCACGACGATCATCGGCGCCATCGAGGTGCTCCAGGCGGGCGCGAAGGAGGATCCCGCCGAGCGTGACCGTTTCCTCGTTCACATCGAGCGCGAGTCGGGCCGCCTCGCGCGCCTCGCGCGGGCGATGCTCACGCTCGCGCGAGCCCACGCCGGAACGGAGGCACCGCGCGTCGAAGCCGTTGCCGTCGCGGCCCTCCTGCGCGAGGTCGCGGCCGAGCTGCGGCCGCACGACGGCGTCTCGATCGATGTCGAGGCCCCCGACGATCTGGCGGTTGAGTCGAATCCCGACCTCCTCGAGCAGGCGCTGCGGAACCTCGGCGAGAACGCCGCGAAGCACACCGCGCGCGGGTCGGTCGTCCTCCGTGCGTATCCCCGCGGCGACTCGGTGACTCTCGAGGTGGAGGATTCCGGCCCCGGGATCAGCCCCGAGGTGCAGCGCCACGTCTTCGACCGCTTCTACCGCGGCGAGCGCGACGCCGACGGGTTCGGCCTCGGCCTCGCGATCGTGCGCGAGTCGGTGCGCACGCTCGGCGGCCGGATCGAGCTCGACTCCTCGCCGGGCCAGGGCACCGTGTTCCGCATCGTCCTCGCGCGAGCGCGCGTACGCGAGGAGGTGCCGGCATGACGGAGCGCATCCTGCTCGTGGACGACGACGCAGGTGTGCGCGACGTGGTCGCGTTCCCGCTGCGGCGCGAGGGGTTCGAGGTCGACGAGGAGCGCGACGGGCCTGGCGCATTGGAGGCGGGCCGGACGGGAGGCTATGACCTGGTGATTCTCGACGTGATGCTGCCCGGCCTCTCCGGCACCGAGGTCTGCCAGGCACTGCGGGCCGAGAGCGACGTTCCGATCCTCATGCTCACCGCGCGCGACGCGGAGGCCGATCGCGTGCTCGGCCTCGAGCTCGGCGCCGACGACTATGTGACGAAGCCGTTCTCGAGCGCGGAGCTCCTGAGCCGCGTGCGCGCGATCCTCCGGCGGCGCGAGCTCGACCGCGCCGGCGGGAACGGGACGGTGCGCGAGCTCGGCGGCCTGAGGCTCGATCTCGGCCGCCACGAGGTGCGCGTCGACGGCGAGCGCGTCCACCTCACGCTGTCGGAGTTCAAGGTGCTGTCGCTCCTCGCCGAGCAGCCGGACGCGGTCATCTCCCGCCGCGAGCTCATGCAGCACCTCTGGGCGAGCGAGTACGTCGGCGACGAGCACGCGTGCGAGGTGCACATCTCGAACCTGCGCCGGAAGATCGAACGCGATCCGACGCAGCCGGAGCGGCTGCTGACGGTGCGCGGCGAGGGCTACAAGCTCGTCGCGGCTTAGCTCGACGGACAGGACGGCGGCGGGCCGTCGTGGCGGAACCCGGCGCGCCAATGCACGTCACGAGGATGGGGAACGTTGGCCCATCCGTCCGCGCTGAGACCAACGAGGAAGTTGTCCTGACGACAATCGCCGAGCGCCCATGCCGAACCGTCCCGGCCGGCGGCTATCGCCGGCTCGTCCTCGTAGAGGCTCGGCGTCTTCCCAGGCAGCGTCTGCCAACTCTGGCCGTTCCACCGCAAGAAGTAGAGGACAGGGGCGGAGCTCGAGAGGCCGTTGTTGCCCTGAAACTCGAGGCGCTGGCTCTCCCCGAGCGCGAGCACATCGTCCGTCCGCGCGGCAGCCACGGAAACGAGAGCGAACGAGTTGTCGTCGCCGGGAGGGTTGGGAACGGAGGTCATCTGCCAGCTGTGCCCGTCCCAGTGAGCCGCGAGCGGACGCGACAGCTTGGACACCTCGTTGCCCCCGAAGCCATAGCTGCCGACCGCCCAGGCGTCATTCCAGGCGGTGGCGCTGAAATGGAAGAACGGGTCGGTCGCCCCGAACGGAGACGGAGCGGATTGCCAGCCACGGCCATTCCAGTGCTCGAGGACTACCGGCTTTCCGCCGTCCTGCTGGCCGCTGGCGACGGCCCAGACGCTCGACGGCCCGGTGGCTGCGACCTCGTCGAGGGCGAGGCCCGGTTGAGTCCATGGCAGCGTCTGCTCGCTCCACGAGCGGCCGTCCCAGTGCAGGAGAAGCGGCCGCGTCCTGCTCGGGGCATACCGACGACCGACGCGAGCCCCGTACGTCCCGCCGACGGCCCAGGCGCTGCGCGGTCCCGCAGCCGAGATGCCGTACAGGAATGATGCGGGGAGACGCGGGAGTTTCACGACGCTCCAACGCTCGCCGTCCCAATGCTCGATCAGCGCGTGCGACCGGGTGAGATCCCCGTTGCCGCGAGCGCCGACGGCCCATGCATCGTTGGGCGCCTCATCGCCCACGGCCCAGAGATCGGCCTGGCCGGCCCGCGGCAGAGGAACCGCTCTCCACGCGTGCCCGTCCCAGTGCCACGCGATCGATCCGAGCGCCCAGGCGTCGCGGGCGGATGACACCGACACCGCTGTCACGCCGCCACCAACTTCGACGCGCAGCGGGCCGCCCATACCCCAGAACATCGAGCCCGGTAGGTACGGGCCGGCGCCGGACTGCCCGCTCCGGATCAGCCCGACCGGCGCCGGCGCAAACGCGAGCGTCGCCCCGACTGCAACGAGCACCAGCACGATCGCCGTCAGCTGCACACGCCGCCGCCGCGCTCGGCGCTTCGCCTCCGCGATGAGCGGATCGAGCGAGAACGGCAACCGCGAGAGGTGGCCGAGCACAGACCTAGCCGGCCGCCGAGCAAGACGGCAGCGAGCCCCCGTGCGCGCGGCGCCAGTTCGCGCTCCCATTCCGGCGCCAACGCGCGTCGCGAGGATGGGAAACCATGGCCCAGCCGGCAGGTGTCAAGCGGGCGAGGAAGTTGTCGTAGTAACAGCGGCCGAGAGCCCATGCAGACCCGTCTGGGCCTGCGGAGAGAGCGGGCTCGTAGGGGCTGACCGCCGGCGTCGCACTCGGCATCGCTTGCCAGTCGTGACCGTTCCACCGGAGGAAGTACAGGAGCCGGGCCGAGCCCGAGGCGTCTCCCTTGCCCTTGAGCTCGACGTGTTCGCGTTCCCCGAGCGCCACCACATCGTCGGGGCGGGCCGCGGCGACGGAGAAGAGCGCGAACGAGTTGGCGTCTCCCGCCGGATTGGGAAGACTGGTCATGTGCCAGCTGTGACCGTCCCAGTGGGCAGCGAGGGGACGCGAGATCGTGGTGATCTCGTTGCGGCTCAGCGCATAGCTGCCGACGGCCCAGGCGTCATTCCAGGCGGTGGCGCTGAAGCCGAGGAGCGGGTCTGTCGGGCCGAACGGCGACGGGACGGCTTGCCAGCGGTGGCCATTCCAGAACTCGGGAGGTACCGGCCTTCCGCGCGGATCCTGCATTCCCCGGGCGAGTGCCCAGACACCTGACGGCCCCGTCGCCACGACCCGGTCGAGCGCGACGCCCGGCTTGGCCCACGGCACGGGCTGTTTGCGCCACGAGCGACCGTCCCAGTGCAGGAGTAGCGCCCGCGTCGTGTCCTCGGTCGAAGCGAGCCTCGCGTGCGTCGGGACGTAGGTCTCGCCGACGGCCCAGGCGCTGCTCGGCCCTGCGGTCGAGACGCCGAACAGATACGACGCCGGAAGGTGTGGAAGCGTGACGGATCGCCAGCGTGCGCCGTCCCAGTGCTCGATCAGAGCCTGCGACGTGGCGATGGCTCCGGAGCCGCGCGCGCCGACGGCCCACGCGTCACGCGCTCCATCGGCGGCCACGGCCGAGAGACTGACGGGGCCGATTCGCGGCAGAGGAACGCTTCTCCACGCGTGCCCGTCCCAGTGCCACGCGACCGATCCGAGGGCCCAGGCGTCGCTTGCGGACGCCACCGAGACCGCCGGCACCTCGTCAACTGTTACGAGCGACGCCGGCCCCCCGAAACCGCCGAAGATCTGGCCCGACGTGTACGGGACGGCGTGAGACTGCCCGGTTCGGCTCAGCCCGATCGGAGCAGGTGCAAACGCGAGGGTCGCTCCGGCCGCGACAAGAACCAGCGTGATCGCCGCGAGCTGCACACGCCGCCGCCGCGCTCGGCGCTTCGCCTCGGCGATGAGCGGATCGAGCGAGAGCGGCAGCCGGGATAGCTGTGCAAGCATTGGAACCATTATTACTAGCACCACACCGGGGGTCAAGACACGAACTCGTCCCGGCGGACGGTGCAGCTGGCTCTAGAAATACGCGACTTAGCCTCGTATCATGCAATCGCGGATGTTCATGCGGCGTCTTTCTAATCGCCTGCGACTGTCCCCGTCGACGGTCGTTGCGTGCCTCGCGCTCTTCGTTGCGCTCGGAGGCACGACCTACGCTGCCACCCAGCTCCCGGCCAACAGTGTCGGTACCCCGCAGCTGAAGAAGGGCGCAGTCGTGGCCTCGAAAGTCTCGCCCGGCACGTTGCTGGCGAAGGACTTCAAGCCCGGCCAGCTCCACGGTCCCAGCGGTCCGAGTGGGCCAAGCGGCCCCAGTGGCCCACACGGCCCGAGCGGCCCGAGCGGGCCCAATGGCAAGGCGGGCCCGAGCGGTCCCAGAGGCCCGAGCGGCCCGAGCGGCCCGAGCGGCCCCCACGGCCCGAGCGGCCCGAGCGGCCCCGGTGGCAAGAGCGGTGGAATCCGCGGTGGGAGCTCTTCCCCACTCCCCGATGGGGCCGGAACGTATTTCGTCGGCAACGGCACGGTGTCCGCGACCGTCGGTCAGGCAGACAGCGTGGTCGACACGTCGTTCAACAGCGGGACTCTCTACGTGAGCCTCGAGGGCGAGACCGGCACCGTCAACATCGTCGCGCGGCTGTACATCAACGGAGTCGCACTAGGTAACACGGTGAGCTTCACCGGCAACGGCGTCCAAAGCACGAGTGAGGGTGGGCTGGGCATCCTTCCCGGATCCCTAGTAACCCTCGCCGAGACACAGCAGAGCGGGGAAAGCGGGGGCTTCATCACCTGGACGCTCGGCACGTAGCGCCGATCGGGCTGCGCGTCTAGAGGATCGCGCCGAGGACGAGCAGCACGATCGCACTACCCGCGAACACGGCGGTCGGCGTGAGCGTCGGATCGCCCGGTCGGTGCTTGACCGGAGGCGAAAGCCGCCCGAGCCCCCTGCTGAACCCGCTGATCATGCCCCAGTTCGTGCGCCGGGCGCTCGCGCTTCCCGGGTTCCCGAATGCGGCCAAGAGGAACAGGAACGCGCCGAACAGCAAGAAGCCGTTCCGCAGGCTGTGGTGGAGCGGCGCGCCGGCGATGGTGCCGGTCCCCACGAGCGTCCACAGCAACGCGAGTGCGGCGGCGATCGCCGTCGTAAGGGCGATCATCCAGATCAGGCGGAAGGTCTCACGGAAGAACCACATCGCGTGCCGATCCTACGACGCTTTGCAGATGAATCCAAGCTACGCGCGCAGGACTGCGCGGCGCGGGCCGGCGAGGAATCCGACTTCGATGAGGAGCGGCATGACGTCCGTCTCCGTGACCGGCTCTCCGTCGAAGCGCTCGACGGCCAGCCGCTTCGCTCCGCCCCGTTTCACGAAGGCGACGAGTGCGGCGAGCGCCGGGCGGAGCCAGTCGTCATCCGGCTCGCGGAGCGGGACGAGGGAGCGGCCGCCACGCTCGACGAAGAGCGCCGGCTCGCCGCCGAGCAGGACGACGTGGGCGCCGGCAACGCGCGCCGCGCGAGCCCCCGAGCGTTTCGGCCACGGGAGAACGGCGCCGTACGGCTGGGCGGGATCTGCCGCCGCGAGAACGAGCGGCTCGGCCTCGTCTCCCTCGCGTGGCCGCAGCTCGCGCAGCCGCTCGACGGCGCCGCCGAGCGCGAACTGCGCGCCGCCGAGGCCTTCGACGAAGTAGCCGCGGCGCGCGGCACCGAGCGTCTCGAGTGCCTTCAGGTCGCCGTACACCGCGCCGTAGCCTCCGGCGATTCCCTCCGCACGGACGGAGTCGCGCGTCACGATGCCGTGCCGCTCGAGCAGGAGCTCGGCGAGCGCGCGGCGGTCGGCGACGCCGTCAAAGAGCGGTGCGGCAAGCGACCAGCGGCCCTGCGTCGCGGTCGTCTGCTGCATCCGTGCGCGGGAAAAGCGCCGCACGCGGCGATCGGGACGCGGCGCCTGGTAGCGGCGTTCGGCTCTGAGCGGAGCCCACGCATCGTTCGTCACCTCGCCCGCCCAGACGAGATCCCACAGCGCCGGGAGCGCATCGTCCAGGCCGAGGTCTGCCCAGAACTTCGCGCCCCCCGCGAGCGCTTCGCGAATCGCGTCGTGCATCTCCCCTTCCGGCGCGGGTGCGGCGGACGGGCGCCCAAGCAACGACGCGTCGTCCCGGAAGAAGACGGCCACGCGATCGAGTCCGGCGCCGACCCAGACGAGCTCGCCCGACGCGCAGAGCTGATCGAGCTGCTCCGGCCGGTAACCGGGCACCCGCCGCGGAAGCAACTCCGACTCCCACAGCGCGACGGGCAACGCGAGCGCCTGCAGCGGGATGAGCGCCTCGCGCAGCGACGCGCGCCTGTCGATCCCGTGCCAGCTCGGGAGGAAGCGGCCGAGCGCCGCCTGCTCGACGGGCTCGACCTCGCGCCGGAGCGCCGCGAGCGAGGCGCGCCGCAGGCGGCGGAGGACGTCGGCCTCGCACCACTCGCGCTCGGTCCCGCCCGGCCTGAGCTCGCCGCGCACGAGCTTCTCCTGTCGTTCCAAATCACGCAGCTCTTCTGCAACATCGACGCCGAACCACGCCGACGCCTCGGTGGTCGTGAACGGGCCGCGCCCGCGCGCGTACCGCGCGACGAGGGATAGCAGCGCGTCAGCGACAGGCTCGACGAAGACGTCGGGCAATCCGGACGGCGGCATGACCCCGAGGCCGTCGCGGTAGCGGCCGGCGTCCTCGGCGGCGATGAGCCGCTCCTCGTCCGCGATCCGGACGCGGATTGCCCGCCTCTCCGCCTCGAGGATCGCGGCGTGCGACTCGTCGAACTCGCCGACGCGCAGGTCGCCGCGCAGGCGCAGAACGTCATGGAGCACCTCGGAGTCGCGAGGGAACGGCCGCAGCGACGCCTCGACCTCGGCGAGCGCGTCGGCGTCGATCAGGTCGCGCAGCTCCTCCTGGCCAAGCAGCTCCCGCAGCAGGTCGCGGTCGAGCGAGAGCGCCTGCGCACGCCGTTCGGCCGGCGGCGTGTCGTCCTCGTACATGTACGTCGCGATGTAGTCGAAGAGGAGCGACGACGCGAACGGCGACGCGGACGCGGTCTCGACATCGACGAGATCGAGCTCGCGGGCACGGATCTGCCCGAGCAGCCGCTTCAACGCCGGCAGGTCGAAGACGTCCTGCAAGCACTCGCGGTACGTTTCGAGGACGATCGGGAAGCTCGAGTACTTCCGTGCGACCTGAAGAAGACCTTGCGCCTTGAGGCGCTGCTGCCAGAGCGGCGTGCGCACACCGGGACGCCACCGCGGGATGAGCAGCGCGCGCGCGGCGTTCTCCCGGAACCGCGCGCCGAACAGCGCCGTCTGCCCGACTTCGGCGAGCACGAGATCCTCGAGCTCATCGGGATCGAGGATGAGCAGGTCGGTCGCAGGCGGCGTGTCGGCGTCGGGCAGATGGAACGCGATGCCGTCGTCCGACCAGATCGACTGCACTTCGAGGCCAAGCGACTCGCGCAGGCGGGCGCCGACCGCCATCGCCCACGGCGCGTGCACCCGCGCTCCGAACGGCGTGAGGACGCAGATCCGCCAGTCGCCGATCTCGTCGCGGAACCGCTCGACGACGACGGTGCGGTCCGAGGGCACCGCGCCCGTCGCACGCTCTTGCTCGCGGAGATAGGCGAGGAGATTCGCGGCCGCGCGTGGGTCGAGATCGGGGATAGTCGGTTCCTTCTGCGTGACGACCTCGCGCGTGAACTTCCCGATCGCCGCGCCGAGCTCGTACGGGCGGCCGACGCCCTCGCCCTTCCAGAACGGCACCGCGCCCGGAACGCCCGGCGCCGGGGAGACGAGCACTCGGTCGCGGGTGATCTCCTCGATCCGCCACGAGGACGCGCCGAGGACGATCACCTGTCCGGCGCGCGCCTCGTAGACCATCTCTTCGTCGAGCTCGCCGACGCGCGAGCCGCCGTCGCCCGCGATGAAGACGCCGAAGAGGCCGCGGTCGGGAATCGTCCCCGCGTTGGTGACCGCGAGCCGTCGCGAGCCCGGCCGGCCGCGAATGACGCCCGCGGTGCTATCCCACACGATCCGCGGCCGTAGCTCCGCGAACTCGTCCGACGGATAGCGGCCGGCGAGCATGTCGAGGACGTTCTCGAGCTGCGCGCGTGAGAGCTCGGCGAACGGATATGCGCGCCGGACGAGGTCGTGGAGCTCCGCGACCTCGATCTCCTCGTCGGCGCAGATGGCGACGATCTGCTGCGCGAGCACGTCGAGCGGATTGCGCGGGATCACCGTCTCCTCGATCGCGCCCTCACGCATCCGTTGCGCGACGACCGCGCACTCGAGCAGGTCGGCGCGGAACTTCGGGAAGATGCGCCCGCGCGAGACCTCCCCGAGCGAATGGCCGGCGCGTCCGATCCGCTGCAGGCCGCGGGCGACCGACTTCGGCGACTCGACCTGGATCACGAGGTCGACCGCGCCCATGTCGATGCCGAGCTCGAGCGACGAGGTCGCGACGAGACACGGGATCCGGCCGGCCTTCAGATCTTCCTCGATGACGGTGCGCTGCTCGCGCGCGAGCGAGCCGTGGTGCGCGCGGGCGATCTCCTCCTCTGCCGCTTCGTTGAGGCGCAGCGCGAGCCGCTCGGCGAGACGGCGATTGTTGACGAAGACGATCGTCGAGCGGTGCGCCTTGACGAGCTCGACGAGCGCCGGGTACATCGACGGCCAGATCGAGCGCGCGCCGACCTCGAGGCCCGGTGAGATGTACGAGTCGCCCGCGCCGCGCTCGTACTCCCGCTGGTTCAGCGAGGCCGTCGATCCGAGCTCGCGCATGTCCTCGACCGGGACGACGACCTCGAGGTCGAGCTCCTTCGCGACGCCGGCGTCGACGAGCTCGATCGGCCTTCCTCCGCCGACGAAACGGCCGATCTCCTCGAGCGGGCGCTGCGTCGCGGAGAGGCCGATCCTCTGAATCGGTTGGGCCGACAGAGCCTCGAGCCGCTCGACGGAGAGCGCGAGATGGGCACCGCGCTTCGTCCCGGCGACGGCGTGGACCTCGTCGAGGATCAGCGTGTCGACGCTCCGCAGCAGCTCCCGCGCCTGCGACGTGAGCATGAGGAAGAGCGACTCCGGCGTCGTGATGAGGATGTCGGGCGCGTTGCGAAGCATCGCCGCGCGCTCCTTCTGCGGCGTGTCGCCGGTGCGCACCGCGACGCGCAACTCCGAGCGCAGCCCGGCGAGCGGGCCGCGGAGGTTCCGCTCGACGTCGTAGTTGAGCGCCTTGAGCGGCGAGACGTAAAGGACGCGGAGTCCCGCGTTCGGGGTCGGCGTCAAGCGATCGATCGCGGAGAGGAACGCCGCGAGCGTCTTCCCCGACCCGGTCGGCGCCTGGATGAGAACGCTTTTGCCGCTCGCGATGAGGGGCCAGCCCGTCTCCTGCGCGGGCGTCGGCGCGGCGAAGTTCCGCTCGAACCAGGCCCGCGTCTCAGGGCTGAAGACGTCGAGCGCGGCCATCGTCCGAGCATACCGCCGAACACCTGTTCGCGCGATAGGCTCGCGGCATGACGTACTCAATCGTCGGCCGGGACGGCAAGACGGGCGAGCTCGGCGTCGCCGTCCAGTCGCGCGCCTTCGGAGTCGGGATCTGCGCCTGGGCGCGCCCCGGGGTCGGCGCCGTCGCGACCCAGTCCTTCACCGAGAAGAGCTACGGGCCGAAGGGGCTCGACCTGCTCGCGGCGGGGCGGCCGCCGGCCGACGCTCTCGCCGAGCTCGTCGAGGCTGACGAGCGGCGTGACTTCCGCCAGGTCGCCTTCCTCGCGGCCGACGGCCGCACGGCCGCGCATACGGGAGCCGCGTGTGTCCCCGATTGCGGCCATACCGCGCGCGACGGCGTCTCGGCCCAGGGGAACATGCTCGCCTCAGCGGCGGTGTGGGACGCAGCGGCCGACGCGTTCGAGGCTGCCGACGGCACGCTCGCCGAGCGCCTGCTCGACGCCCTCGACGCGGCGGAAGCGGCGGGTGGCGACTTCCGCGGGCGCGAGGCGGCGGCGCTCCTCGTCGTCCACGGTGCCGCGGACGACGAGCCGTGGACCCGCGTCTTCGACCTCCGCGTCGACAACCACCCGGATCCGCTCCGGGAGTTGCGGCGGCTGCACCTGATGGCGGCGACCTACCGGCGGCACAACGACTTCGACGAGCACACCGATCCGGAACACGAGGCCGAGCTCGCGCGCGCGGCCGGCCTGCCCGACGATCAGCTCGCGGTTCGGGCCGCCGTCATCGCCGTGAAGCGCGGCGACGTCGACGCAGCCGTAGCGACGCTGCGTCCGTGGGCGGATCGCGACCCGCGCTGGCGCGAGGCGTTCGAGCGGTATGTGCGGCTCGACCTCTTTCCGCAAGAGGTGCTCGACCGCCTCCACTCGGGTTAACTCCGACTCTGAATGTTGCTAGCGCCCGGGTTACGCTCCGTGTATGCCGGGCCGCGAGGAGCGCAAGGTCGTGACGATCCTCTTCACCGATCTCGTCGGCTCGACGGCGATGGCCGAGGGCCGCGATCCCGAGGATGTCCGCGCGATCCTGACGCCGTACTACACGCGGCTGCGTGAGCAGATCGAGCAGCGCGGCGGCACCGTGGAGAAGTTCATCGGCGATGCGGTCATGGCCGTTTTCGGCGCGCCGGTCGCGCACGAGGACGACCCGATCCGCGCCGTCCTCTCGGCGCTCGCAATCCGCGACTCGATCGGCGACGAGCTCCTGATCCGCACGGCGGTCAACACCGGAGAGGCGCTCGTCGCGCTCGATGCCGATCCGACGAGAGGCGAGGCGTTCGTCTCCGGCGACGTCGTGAACACGACGGCGCGGCTACAGAGCGCGGCGCCCGTCAACGGCATCCTCGTCGGCGAGGCGACGTGGCGGGCGACGCGGCACGTCATCGACTACCGCGACGCAGCGCCGGTCGACGCGAAGGGGAAGTCGCAGCCGGTTCCGGTGTGGGAGGTCGTCGCCGCGCGCTCACGCCTCGGCACCGACATCGAGTACGAGCGCACGACCGAGATCGTCGGCCGCGAACGCGAGCTGTTCCTCCTCGACGACGCGCTCGCCCGCTGCAGAAGCGAGAGCACCGCGCAGCTCGTCACGCTCGTCGGCGTGCCCGGGATCGGCAAGAGCCGGGTCGTCGCCGAGCTTATGGCGAAGCTCGACAACTCTCCGGAGCTGTACTGGTGGCGGCAGGGGCGTTCACTGCCGTGGGGCGAGACGCGCAGCGCCTGGGCGCTCGGCGAGATCGTCAAGGCACAGGCCGGCGTCCTCGAAACAGACGACAGCGACGGGGTGCACAGGAAGCTCGACGCGATGCTCGCCGACCTGTTCGACGACGCCGACGAGCGACGCTGGGTCGCCGAGAACATCGACGTTCTCGCGGGGCTCGGCGGCCACTCCGACGAGTCCAGTGACCGGCGCGTCGACGCGTTCGCCGCGTGGCGCCGCCTCTTCGAGGCGATGGCTGAGAAGCGGCCGCTCGTGCTCGTCTTCGAGGATCTCCACTGGGCCGACGACACTCTCCTCGACTTCGTCGACCACCTCGCGGAGTGGGTCTCCGGCGTGCCGCTCCTCCTCGTCGCGACGGCGCGGCCGGAACTGCTCGACCGGCGACCCGACTGGGGCGGCGGCAAGCGGAACGCGACGACGCTGTCCATCGCGCCGCTCACGGAAACCGACACGGCGAAGCTCCTCGCGAACCTCCTCGACCGCGCGGTGCTCGACGCCGAGACGCAACAGGCCGTTCTCCGCCGCTCGGAGGGGAACCCGCTCTACGCCGCCGAGTACGCGCGGATGCTCGCGGACCATGAGGGCGGCGACCTGCCGCTACCCGAGACGGTGCAGGGACTGATCGCTGCACGCATCGACGCGCTGCCGCCCGCGGAGAAAGAGCTCATCCAGCAAGCCGCCGTGCTCGGCAAAGTCTTCTGGCCCGGCGCCCTCGAGGAGGCGACGGACGACCTGCTCCACGCGCTCGAGCGGCGGGAGTTCATCCGGCGCGACCGCCGCTCTGCGGTCGCGAACGAGACGCAGTACGCGTTCCACCACCTCCTCGTGCGCGACGTCGCGTACGGCCAGATCCCGCGGGCGCGGCGGATGGAGAAGCACCGCGCCGCCGCCGAGTGGATCGAGGCGCTTTCGCCCGACCGGAGCGAGGATCGCGCCGAGATGCTCGTGTACCACTACCGCGAGGCGCTGAAGCTCGCGGAGGCGTCGGGGCTCGATACAGGCCCGCTCCGCGAGCCCGTCTTGCGCGCGCTGACGGACGCGTCGGAGCGCGCCACGGCGCTCAGCTCGTGGAACGCGGCCGCCGAGCTCGCGGCCGAGGCCCTTGCACTCGCGTCGGAGGACGATCCGCGCCGGCCCGAGCTCCAACTCCGGCTCGCCCGAGGCAAGGCGTTCGGAAGCGCGGACGTCGACATTCCGCTCGCGGAAGCTGCCCGCGACGCATTCTTCGTCCAGGAGAGGCTCGCCGAGGCGACCGAAGCCGAGACGTTCCTGAGCTGGGCGTACTGGTGGGTAGGCGACGGCGAGGGCGCCCGCGCCCACGTCGCGGCTGCGCTCGAGCTCGCGCGCGACCTCCCGTTTTCCCCCGCCAAGGCGTCGGCGTACGCGCGCGCCGCGCGGCTGGAGGGAATCGGTGGCGACCCGAAGCGCGCGGTGGCGCTCGCAGACGAGACCCTCGCGATGGCGGAGGAGCTCGGCAGCGACGAGCTCTGCTCGGACGCGCTGAACTCGCGAGGGATCGCGAAAGCGAAGCTCGACGATCAGACCGCAATCGACGACCTCCGCCGCAGCGTCGAGCTCGCGGACGCGTCGAACGCCGTCCAGCAGATGACGAGCGGACGCAACAACCTTGGGTCGGTGCTCGCGGGATTCGGCCGCATCCGGGAGTCGTTCACCACCTGCGCCGAGGCCCGAGACGTCGGACTGCGACTCGGCAGTCTCACGGGGGCGCAGTTCCCCGCAATGCAGCTGATCCACAACAAGATGATCCTCGGCGACCCTACGGCGCTCCCAGAAGCGGAGGAGCTACGGCGACAGATCAGCCCGGGCAGCATGGTGCACGCCGGGCTGCAATTCGCGATCGGGCAGCTCCTCGCCTTGTGCGGGCGGTTCGACGAAGCTGAGCCGGTGATCGACGAGAGCCTTGCCGGGGCTCGGCTCGCGCACCACACCCAAGGCCATGTCGCCGGCGCTGGTGGCCAAGCTCACCCTTTTCGTCCTCAGCGGGCGGCACGCGGAGGCGAACGCGGTCGCCGACGAGATCGTCGCCACGCCCGCGTACATCGAACCGGAGTTCGCGGGCGAGTGCTCGCTCCAGCTCGTCGAGCTTGGACGCGAGGCGGACTGGCTCGCGGCCGAGCCCACGATGCGGCGAACGCCGTGGGCAGCGGCAGGCACCGCGGCGGCTCGCGCCGAGTTCGTTCGCGCCGCTGAGATCTACTCCGAAATTGGCGCGCTCGTGTGCGAGGCGTGGGCTCGCCTCCTCGCCGCCGAACGAGGCGACCTTTCCCAGCTCGAGCGGGCGCGTGCGTTCTTCGTCCCGCTCGACGCGAAGCCGTTCCTCGCGCGCTGCGACGCCGTCCTCGCCGCCTCCGCCTAGAGAAGCCGTTTACCGTGTGGGGGTGCAAGAGTGCCCCGCCTGCGGCCAGGAGAACCCCGACGGCTTCCGTCTGTGCGGGATGTGCGGCGCCGCGCTCGCGACGGCCGCCGAGCCGACCCGCGAGGAACGGAAGATCGTCACGATCCTCTTCACCGACCTCGTCGGCTCGACAGCGCGCGCGGAGGATCTCGATCCCGAGGACGTGCGCGCGACTCTCAACGTGTACTACGCGCGCCTTCGGACTGAGCTGGAACGGCACGGCGGGACGGTCGAGAAGTTCATCGGCGACGCGGTGATGGCGGTCTTCGGCGCGCCGGTTTCCCACGAGGACGACCCCGAGCGGGCCGTGCGGGCGGCGCTCGCGATCCGGGACACGATCGGCGAGGAGCTTCAGATCCGCACCGCCGTCCACACGGGCGAGGCACTCGTGGCGCTCGCGGCGCGCCCGGGCGAGGGCGAGGCGATGGTCGCCGGGGACGTGGTCAATACGGCTGCTCGCCTGCAGAGCTCGGCTCCCGTCAACGGCATCGTCGTCGGCGAGCAGACGTACCGGGCGACACGACACACCATCGAGTACCGCGAGATGGAGCCCGTCGAGGCGAAAGGGAAGGCGGAGCCGGTCAAGCTGTGGGAGGTCGTCGGCGCGAGGGCCCGGTTCGGCTCGGACGTCGAGGAGGAGGCGCGAACGCCCCTCGTCGGCCGCGACCGGGAGCGCTCGCTCCTCGCCGACGCGCTCGCCCGGGCGCGCACCGAGGAGTCGGCGCAGCTCGTCACGCTCGTCGGCGTCCCCGGCATCGGCAAGAGCCGCCTCGTCACCGAGTTGATGCACGCCGTCGACGACGAGCTCGACTTCACCAACTGGCGGCAGGGCCGCTCCCTCCCCTACGGCGAGCGGGTGAGCTTCTGGGCGCTCGGGGAGATCGTCAAGGCGCAGGCCGGGATCCTCGAGTCGGATGACGCCGCCGCAGCTGAGACCAAGCTCACCGAAGCACTCGAGACGCTGCTCGAGGACGGGCGGGAGCGCGAATGGGTCGCTCGGCTCACTCGGCCGCTGCTCGGGCTCGAAGGCGCCGAGCGGGCCGAGCGCGAGGAGGCGTTCGCGGCCTGGCGGCGCCTGCTCGAGGCGGTCGCCGAGGAGCACCCACTCGTGCTCGTATTCGAGGATCTCCACTGGGCCGACGACGGCCTCCTCGACTTCGTGGACCACCTCGCCGACTGGGCGACGACCGTCCCGCTCCTGATCGTCGGAACGGCGCGTCCCGAGCTGCTCGACCGCCGCCCCGGCTGGGGCGGCGGCAAGCGCAACGCGTACACGGTCTCGATCGGCGCACTCAGCGACGAGGAAACGGCGCAGCTGTTGCAGCACCTGCTCGAGCGCTCGGTGATAGACGCCGAGACGCAGCAGTCGATCCTCCGTCGCGCCGAGGGCAATCCGCTCTACGCCGAGGAGTATGCGCGGCTTCTCGCGGAGCACACCGGCGGTGAGCTTCCGCTGCCGGAGACCGTGCAGGGACTGATCGCCGCACGGATCGACGGGCTTGCGGCCGAGGAGAAGACGCTCCTCCAGGACGCATCCGTGGTCGGAAAAGTCTTCTGGCCCGGCGCGCTGGACGGAGCGGATCCGAGCGTTCTCCACGCCCTCGAGCGGAAGGAGTTCGCCCGGCGCGACCGGCGCTCGTCGATCGCCGGCGAGACGCAATACGTCTTCCTCCATGCGCTCGTCCGCGACGTCGCCTACGGCCAGATCCCGCGCCAGGAGCGGGCAGAGAAGCACCGTCGTGTGGCGGAGTGGATCGGGTCGCTCGCCGGCGACCGCGCGGAGGACCACGCCGAGATGCTCGCGCACCACTACCGCGAGGGGCTTTCCCTCTCCGCCGCGGCGGGTCTCGACGTCACAGCACTGCGCGAGCCGGCCCGGCGGGTCTTCTCGGACGCTGCCCAGCGCGCGTTGTCCCTCGGCGCCGGAGCCGCCGCCCGCGACCTCGCGCTCGAGGCCCTCGCGCTCACCGATGAGGACAGCCCGGAGCGGACGGCGTTGCAGATGCTCGCCGGAAAGGCCGGGCGGATCGCCGGAGCCGACGATGCGCCGGCGTTGCTCGAGCTCGCACTCGAGGGGTTCATCGCGCGCGGCGAGCCCGCGCTCGCGGCAGAGGCGGCGACGACGCTCTCGAGCGAGCAGTTCTACCGGGGAGACATCCAGGCCTGCCGCACGTTGCGAGATCGCGCGCTCGAGCTCCTCCGCGCGGCGCCCGGATCCCTACCAGCGGCAGGGCGACGCGCCCTATCGAGCGTGGCGCGCTCCTACGCCGTGCTCGACCACGAGATGCAGCTCTCTCTCGACCTCGCGCAGGAGGCACTCGCCTTGGCGGAGGAGGCCGGCGACAACGAGACCATCGCGGGAGTCCTGAACACGATCGGCATGGCTCGTGTGTGGTCCGGCGACGGATCCGGGATCGCCGATCTCGAGCGGAGCATCGAGCAAGCCGAGCTGGCGAGCGCCTTCTACCACCAGTTCAACAGCCTCAACAACCTCGCCAACTGTCTGTGGACCGTCGGCCGCCTCGACGAGGGAACGGTTCGAATCAGGGAGTGCCGCGCCCACTGCGAGCGGTACGGCTTCGCCAACGCGCTGCAATGGGCCGATGCTGAGCTCGTCCTCGACGCGTACTACCGCGGCGAGCTCGCGACGCTGATCGAGCTGGCCGACAGCTTCCTCGAGCGGGCCGGCGAAGCCGACGGGTACCAGGAGCGCTCCACACGGGCCACCCGCGCCGTCGCGCTCCTCGCACGCGGACAGGTCGACGCCGCGGTCGCCGACGCCGAGAGCGCGCTCGCGAGCTTCCGCACGAGCGGACCGGACGCGCAGCTTGCTCCATTCATCCTCACCACCACTTCCATGGCCGCCCGCGCAGCCGGCCGCGCGGCGGTCGCCGACGACCTCCTCGCCGAGCTGCTGCAGCATCCGTTCGGGGAGACGGCCTACGAGCTTCCTCTCTACCTGGTCGAGCTCGACCGCGGCGACGACTACCTACGTCTCGTCGAGGGCCGGAAGGGCTACGCATGGCAGGAGGCCGGTGAGGCAGCCGCCTCGGGCGATCTCGTGCGGGCGTCGGAGCTCTACGGCGCTTTTGGCTCTCGCTTCGCCGCAGCGTGGGCCGGGCTTCTCGCAGCGGAAGGCGGGGAAACCTCGCGCCTCGACTCTGTGCTCGCGTACTTCGAGGAGCAGCAGGCGACGCCGTACGCCGCGCGCTGCCGCGCTCTGATGCAGGCCTCTGCGTAGGATCCGGGGATGCCCGAGGCGCTCTGGTTCACCGAGGACGAGGAGGCATGCCGGCTGCTCGCGGCCGATCCGTTCGCGCTCCTCGTCGGGTTCGCCCTCGACCAGCAGGTCACTGTCCAGCAGGCGTTCCTCGGGCCGCTGCGCCTCAAGCAGCGGCTCGGGACGCTCGACCCGGCGGCCGTCGCGAAGGCCGACCTCGAGCCGCTCTTCCGGGAGAAGCCCGCGATCCACCGCTTCCCGGGCGCGATGGCGACGCGGGTGGGCGAGCTCGCCGCGACGGTGCAGGAGGAGTACCGCGGCGATGCGGCGCGTATCTGGACGGAGGCGGCCGACGGCAAGGACCTCCGCAAGCGGATCGGCGCGCTGCCCGGCTTCGGCGAGATGAAGATCAAGTCGCTCGGCTCCGTGCTCGCGAAGCGGTTCGACGTCGAGGTCGCACGGGAGCTCGTGCCGAGCCACCCGACACTCGGCGACGTCGACTCTCCGCAAGCGCTGACCGACTACCAGGCCGCGAAGAAAGCCCACAAAGCGCAGTGGATGGCGTCGAAGTCCGCACGCTGACCGACGGCGGGCAGCCGGCGGAGGACACCGCCACGGCGCTTGCCTCGTTCATCACCGCCGCGCGCAGGACACTCGAGATCGCGATCTACGACCTCAAGCTGCCGCCGGAGCTCGACGCGATCGTCAAAATGGCACTCCTCCACGCGTCCTTCCGGGGCGTCGACGTCCGCCTCGCCTACAACGTCGACCACGCCAAGGACACCGACCTCCCGCCACCGCCGCAGACGTCGCCCGCCGAGGTGGAGGCGTTCCCGTTCAAGACGCTCGCCATCCCCGGCGTCCCCGATCTGATGCACCACAAGTACGTGGTGCGCGACGGCGCTTCCGTGTGGACCGGGTCGACGAACTGGACGGCGGACTCGTGGACGCGCGAGGAGAACGTCATCGTCACCGTCGATTCGACCGCGCTCGCGGCGCGCTACCTCGAGGACTTCGAGCAGCTCTGGAGCTCCCGACGGGTCGCACACAGCGGCAAGGTCGACACCACGCCGGTGCCGCCGGGCGTCGCCGCGTGGTTTTGCCCGCGCCGCGGCGAGAAGCTGGCGCGCCGGATCGGGCACGCGATCGGCGCGGCGCAGCGCCGCATCCGGATCGCGTCGCCCGTGATCTCGAATGGCCCGATCCTCAATGCGCTCGCGCAGGTCGTGTCCGCCGGAAAGATCGACATTGCGGGGGTCGTGGACGCGACGCAGATTTCCGAAGTTCTCTACCAATGGCACGACAACGAGCAAAAGACGGGGATCCCGGACGTGAAGGGCCCGCTGCTGCGGGAGACGCTGACGCGGGCGCCCTTCTCGGGGAAAGTGACGACGCCGTATGCGCCGGGCTCGGTGCACGACTACATGCACGCGAAGGTCTCGGTGATCGACGACACGGTCTTCGTCGGGAGCTTCAACCTCTCGCACTCGGGCGAGATGAACGCGGAGAACGTGCTGGAGTTCTCCGATCCCGGACTCGCCGAGCAGCTGGCGGGGTTCATCGACTCCGTGCGCGGGCGTTATCCCACGGTATCGCTGCCCCCGGCGGCATGACGCGCCGGGCGCTCGCGGTCGCGATGGTTGTGGCGGGCGCGCTGCTCGCCGGCTCCGCGATCCACGCGACCCCGCTTCCGAACGCGCCGGGCTGCGCGATCTTCCCCGCGGACAACCCATGGAACACGCCGGTCAACACCCTGCCGGTGGCGAAGAACTCGGCGGCGATGATCAAGGCGATCGGCCGCGGGGCACCGCTTCATCCGGACTTCGGCTCGGGAACGTGGGACGGCGGGCCGATCGGGATCCCGTTCGACGTCGTCTCGAACGCGACGCCGGCGTATGCCGTGCGGTTCCAGTACGCGAGCGAGTCGGACCACGTCCGGTACCCGATACCGACGAACGTTCACATCGAGGGAGGGCCGCGCGCGACGGGCGATCGGCACGCGCTGCTTGTCGACAAGAGCACGTGCCGGCTGTACGAGCTCTACAACCTCCACCACACGAGCAGCGGCTGGACGGCCGGCTCGGGCGCGACGTGGAGCCTCGGGTCGGACAAGCTCCGGCCCGCGGGCTGGACGTCAGCCGACGCTGCCGGGCTGCCGATCTTCCCCGGGCTCGCGCGCTGGGACGAGGTCGCTGCGGGCGTGATCAACCATGCGCTCCGCTTCACCGCACCCGTGACGCGTCGCGCGTACGTCTATCCCGCGCGCCACTTCGCGTCGAGCTCGAGCAGCGTGTCGCTGCCGCCGATGGGCCTGCGCGTGCGGCTGAAGGCGAGCGTCGACATCTCGACGTTCCCGCCGCAGGCGCGCGTCGTGCTCAAGGCGCTGCAGGTCTACGGGATGATCCTCGCCGACAACGGCTCGCCCTGGTACATCTCGGGCGCCCCGAATCCGAACTGGTCGAACAACGATCTCCACGCGCTCAGCCGCTTGACGGGCGCCGACTTCGAAGTCGTCGACACGAGCTCGCTCCCCCAACCCGGCAAGTAGTCACACACCGGCGAGGAAGTCGTGACGGCGACGTCTAGCGCGTCTTCGGGAGCGGCGTCAGGACCGGCTCGACCTGCGCGCGGAGGTGCTCGAAGTTCGGCGGAAGGATGAGCGTCTCACCCAGATGCGCCGGATCCTCGTCCGCAGCGAAGCCCGGCCCGAGCGTCGCGATCTCGAACAGCACGCCGGTCGGCTCGCGGAAGTAGATCGAGCGGAACCAGAAGCGGTCGATCGCCGGCGTCGGATGCCCGCCCGCCCCAATGACGCGTTCGCGCCACGCCTCCTGCTCGTCGAGCCCACACGCCCACGCGACGTGGTGGACGGTGCCGGAGCCGCCGATCCCCGGCAATTCGGGCGCCGGCTCGTACCGGATCCACCCCTGACGCGAGTCGCCTCGAGTCAGCCCGCCTGCGAAGCCAAGCGCCTCGAGGAACGCGGTCGGCTCCTCGCCGTACGCGCGAACACCCTCGAAGCCCTGCAGCGCCATCTCGCGCGGTATCTCGGGATGGTCGGCGATGAGCGGCGCGTCGGGCACATCCGCGACGACCAGGTCGTGCCGGAGCCCGTCCGGATCGGTGAACGGAACCGACCCGACACGCTCGCGCCAAAACTCGAGTGCCTCCTCCGAACCGACGCGCCAGACGACGGTGTGGATCATCCCCGCGCCCGCGCGCCCCTCGCGCGCGTCGGGGTATTCGAAGAACGTGATGTCTGACCCCGGCGTCCCGTGCTCGTCGGCGTAGAAGAGGTGGTAGACGGTCGGGTCGTCCTGGTTGACCGACTTCTTCACGAGCCGAAGGCCGAGCACGCCGGTGTAGTACTCGACATTCCGAGGCGCGTCTGCGGTGATGCACGTGACGTGGTGGATGCCGTCGAGCTGCACGCCGTGAGCGTATTTCACTCGCTCCAGGGACGGCGCGGCATGCCGCCCGCGCCGATGGAGAGGACATGTTGCGGCGCCCACTCCTTCTCGTCGCTGCGGTGACCGCCGTCGCCGCCGTTCTCGCCTTCACCGTGTCGCCGATCTCCCCCCAGACCGCGTGGGCGGCCCTCACCGCGAAGGCGATCAAGGAAGGCCGGAACACGGCGGCTCCGCACGGCGGGGCGAAGGCGCTGAGGATCCTCCACGTCGACGTGATGAAGATCGCGAGCGACTACGCGCACAAGCGGTACCGCGCCGTCTGCTCCGACCTGACCGCGAAGGAGCGCAAGCACCTCGGCGGCACGTCGCAATGCATGCTCAAGATCGCGCTCGTCAACGCATTCGTGCCGATCAAGAAGTTCACGATCGTCTCCGCGAAGCTCGCCAGAAGCGACAAGCAGGCCGCGGTCTCCGTCTACGTCAACGGCAACAGGAAGCACATCGTCCACGCCATCGTGAAGTGGGAAGGCGGCGCGTACCGCCTCGACCACCAGAGCGGCTGGCACCCCAGCATCTAGTTACGCGTAGGCGCTCTCCCCGTGCATCGCCTCGTCTAGGCCGCGTTCGGCCTCCTCGCCGGTCCGCACCGGCACGATCAGGTCGATGGCCATGAGCAGGGCGTACGAGATGACGAAGGCGTAAAGGGAGCAGCCGAGCCCGGCGGCGACCTGCTTCCAGAAGAACGTGCTCGGGCCGTAGATCAGGCCAACGCCGCCGTTCGGGTTGACCACGAGCCGCGCGAAGACTCCGAGAAGGACGATCCCGAGCAGGCCGCCGACACCATGCACTCCCCAGACGTCGAGCGCGTCGTCCCACTTGAACCTGTTCTTGAGCTGGATCGCTGCGTAACAGACACCACCGGCGGCGATTCCGATGATGGGCGCGGCGTAGATCGGCACGTAGCCGGCCGCCGGCGTGATCGTCGCCAACCCTGCGACCGCGCCGGTCAGGAGCCCGACGAAGTGCGGCTTCTTCGCGAACCACCACTCGACGAACAGCCATGTCACCGCCGCAAACGACGCGGCGAGGTCGGTGTTGAGGAACGCGAGCGCCGTGACGTGGTCGACCTTGAGCTCGCTCCCGGCGTTGAAGCCGTACCAGCCGAACCACAGGAGGCCGGTGCCGAGCGCGATGAACGGGATGTTGTGCGGCTGGTCGACGAACCGCCGCTTCCCGAGATAGATGACCGACGCAAGCGCGGCGAAGCCGGCGCTCGCGTGCACGACGATGCCGCCGGCGAAGTCCCGCGCGCCCCACTGCTCGAGCAAGCCGCCGCCCCAGAGCATGTGGACGAACGGGTAGTAGACCACGAGCTGCCAGACGACGAGGAAGATGAGGTACGACTTGAACGTGACGCGGTTCGTGAACGCACCGGTGATGAGCGCCGGCGTGATGATCGCGAACATCATCTGGTAGACGATCAGCACCGAAAGCGGGATCTGCGAGCCCCCGGCTTGCGGCTGGTAGATCGCGTTCACGCCGACGTGATTGAGAAACGCGTTATGGAGGTTCCCGAAGACCCCGTCCTTGCCGCCGCTGAAGCAGAGGGAGTAGCCGACGACCCACCACATCACCGTCGTGATGCCCATCGACGCGAAGCTCTGGATCATGATCGTGAGCGTGTTCGACCGGCCCACGAGCCCGCCGTAGAAGAACGCCAGCCCCGGCGTCATGATCATGACGAGGGCCGCTGCCAGAAGCATGAAGCCGGTGTTCGCGCCGTTCAGGTGCATTTCGCTCTCCTCCGCTGGGCTTTACGCGTCGGGGAAAACGATTCGCAGCGCGGTGCGCATTTCCTCTTGCAACCGGCAGGATTCAGCCATGGAACAGCCGTACATCCACCTGTCCGACGAGACGGCGGCCGTGCTGCGCGCGCAAGGCGGTCATCTCTACATCTGGGATTCAGGCGGGAAGACCTACTGTCGCACTGCGCCGCCGGACAGCGACTTCGTCTTCGATTCCACCTCTCGTGACGGATGGACGGTTCATGTGCAGCGTGAAATCACGCCACCGTCGGTCTGGGTCATCCGGCACAAGCCGTTTCCGAGGAAGCACTTCGAGGCGCTTTACGAGGGGGACAGTGGGTGGGGTCGGATTGACGAGATCCCGACCCTCCACTAGCCCGCAGTACTGAAGGCCGGTGGCAGCCACTTACGACTTTGAGACGGAACGCGCGCGCCGTCGTTATGCGGGTGATCTGTCTCTTGTGACGGTTGCGCGACGGTTTCTTGATGGTGGCTGCCACCGGCCGTGGACGGCGCGCGGGCGCTCGGACGGTGTTCCTTCGACCGCTGTCATCTCCCTGCTGGGCTTTACGGCAGGCGCCGCGTCGACCAGATCTCGGCGAGCATCGGCGTCCGCCAGGTTCCGTCGGGGAGAACGTTTCGTAGCTCGGCCCTCATCTCCTCCCGCTGCGTCGCGGGGAGCAGCGCGAAGCCGCTGATCGAGAGGAGCTGCGCGATCGCCTCTTCGGTCGTCTGGACGTGCTCGTGCGGGGCGGTCTCGAAGCGGAGTGGTTCGAATGCCGTGTCGGCGGCGAAGGCGTCGCGCCAGGTGCCGGCCTCGACGAGGCGGCGTCCGCCCATCTCGCCCGACGGCCGGTGGTGCTCGACGACGGCCCACGCCTCGGCGGGCCACGGCGGCTCGGTCTTGCCGCCGTCGGTGTTGAAGCAAACGACGACGGAGCCTCCGGGCCGCAGGACGCGCGCGATCTCCGCGACCGCGCGCGGCGCGTCGAACCAGTGGAACGCCTCGGCGCAGAAGACACCGTCGACGGACGCATCCGGAAGAGGGATTCCCTCGGCCGTTCCCGTGACCGTCTCGGCGTCGCGGATCAGCGCACGCAGCGCGTCGTCCGGCTCGACCGCGATCACGCGCGCGTACCGCCGGACGAGGAGCCGCGTCAGCTTGCCGGTGCCCGCCGCGAGATCGAGCAGCACCGCGTCCGGCGGAAGCTCCGCGATCTCGGCCACGCGATCGGGCCAGCCGGGCCTCCCGCGCTCATAGTCCTCGGCCGCCGCCCCGAAGCTCCGCGCGCGCGGGTCGCTCACGCGAACGGGCCGAGGGTGGGGAAGCTGCTCTTCCCGTAAAGCAGGTGGCGCAGGAAGAGCGCGACCCCGATGTCGCCCGTGAAGAGCGAGTAGCGACCGCGGCCGAGCTTCTCGCGCTCCCGCTCGACCTGCCCGATCGCGTGCATCGCGAACGCGCGCGCCCGCTCGAGCCAGAGCTCGTCGCCCGTGCGCGCGTGGAGGACGAGGAAGGCGTACGCGTTACCGGCAGTGCCGTGGCAGAGGCCAGAGCCCTTCGCGAGCGGCCCGGCACGCCAGGTGAGCTCACCGCCCGCGAGCGCGAGCTCCTCGTTCATGAAACTGCCGAGTGAGGAGACGACGCCGGCGGCGCCATGGCACCACTGCACGCGGATGTCGTCCAGGGCGGCACCCTCGTTCGGCAGCCAGTTCGCCAGCCCGTCTTCGCGGATGGCCAGGCGCTCGAGCAAGTCGTCCACGTCGAACGGCCGCCGGTTGGCGAGCGCGCGCGCGTTGCCGACGAAGCCGTGTGCGGCGCCGACGAAGCGGTAGTCCTTCTTCGGCAGGTGCTGCGTCCAGAGCCCATCGGCGTCGCGCTTCCCCGCCAGCGCGTCGGCGAGCGCATCCCAGGCTTCGGCCCATCGCTCTTCACCCGTCCACGCGAGCATCGCCTCGGCCATGAGCAACGAGCCCGCCGCGCCCCAGAGCAGCTCGTTCCACCGGTCATCGAGGTTGGCTAGGACAAGCTCGTGGAGGTAGTCCGCGAGCGCCGCGTCGCCGGCCAGGCGGTAGGCGACGAGCACGATGCCGGCCTCGCCGCCGAGGTAACTCGGCGCGTACGCCCATTCCTCTCCGCCGTCGGGATCGACGCGATAGCGCTCGAGAGCCCGGACGACCGCGCCGCCCCAACCGCGGCTGCCGAGCTCCTCCAGCGCCCATGCCATCCCGGCGACGCCGAGGTAGATCCCGTTCTGGCTGTCGTCGGGATCGTCCGCCGGATGGAACGGCCAGCGCGTTCCGTCGTACGCCGCCTCCGCATCGGAGACGATGGCTGCGATCGCGGCCTCGGCGCGCTCCTCGCTCCACTCATCGCTGACGAGCGGCTCGTGCTCGCTCGCGCGGAAGAGCTCAGCCACGCTCAGTCGGGGCGATCGGCGAGCACGGACTTGGCGTCTTCGAGGTCGGCTGCAGCGACGAGGATCTCGCGCGGCCCGGAGGCGATGAAATCCTCGAGCGGTCCGTCGATCGCCTCGGTGTCCCGGTAGCCGCACTTGATCCCGTTTGCCCGGAGCAGCCCGCACACCATTTCCGCTTCGGTCTCGCTGGAGACGACGGTGACGACGACGACGTCCTCGGCGTCCATCAGCCCACTCCGGCCAGGAGGAACGCGCGCGACTCACGCGCCATCTCGCGGGCGATGACGAGGCGCTGCACTTCCTGGGTGCCCTCGTAGATCTGCGTGATCTTGGCGTCGCGCATGAAGCGCTCGACGGGGTACTCCTTGATGTAGCCATAGCCGCCGAGGATCTGGACCGCCTCGGTCGTCGCGAACATCGCGACGTCGCCGCACTTGAGCTTCGCCATCGCGGAGGCCTTCGTCAGCTCCGCGACGTCGACGCCCTCGTCGGTCATGCGCCCGTAGCGGTAGAGGAGCCCGCGCGCCGCCTCGCACTCCGTCTCCATGTCGGCGAGCTTCGCAGCGATGAGCTGGTGCTGCGCGATCGGCTTGCCCATCGTCTCGCGCGTCTTCGCGTACTCGAGCGCGTAGTCGGTCGCTCCCTGCGCGATGCCGAGCGCCTGCGCGGCGATGCCGGGGCGGGAGCGGTCGAGGGTCCGCATCGCGATCTTGAAGCCGTCGCCCTCCTCACCGAGAAGGTTCCCCGCGGGGATGCGCACGCCGTCGAGCGTCAGCTCTCCGGTCGTCGAGCCGGAGATGCCCATCTTCGGCTCGAGCCGCGCGACCGCGAAGCCGGGCGTGTCGGCCTCGACGACGAAGGCGGAGATGCCGGAGTGGCCCGCCTCCAGGTCGGTCTTTGCGAAGACGGTGTAGAGGCCCGCGACGCCGGCGTTCGTGATGAAGCGCTTCGAGCCGTCGATGACGTACTCGTCGCCCTCGCGGCGCGCCGTCGTGCGCATCGCGGCGCTGTCGGAGCCCGAGCCGGACTCCGTGAGCGCGTATGCGGGCAGCCACTCTCCGCTCGCGAACTTTGGGAGGTAGCGGTCCTTCTGCTCCTCCGAGCCGGCGATCTTGAGCCCGAGCGAGCCGAGCTCCTGCACCGCGAGAATGAGCGCCGAGGTTGCGCAGACCTTCCCGACCTCCTCGATCGCGATGAGCGAGAGGAGCGTGCTGGTGCCTAGCCCGCCGTACTGCTCGTCGAAGAAGAGCCCGAAGATGTCGTTCTCGCGGAAGAGCTCGACGACGTCCCACGGGAACTCGTGCGTCTCGTCAATCTCGGCCGCGCGCGGCGCGATGCGTTCGCGCGCGAGCTGGCGGACGAGATCGCGCAGCTCCCGCTGCTCGTCGGTCAGGACGTCCCAGGCCACGAGCAGATTCTAGGTCAGGCGGGCGCCGCCGTACCCGGACACTTGAGCACGCGCGCACACCAGGCCATGCCGGTGTTCCCCGACCCGGCCCCGACATAGATGAGCCGCCCGTGCGGGCCGAGCATCTCGACGAAGCTCCCTTCGGTGTGCCGGAGGGCGGGCAGCAGCGCGAGCCACGCCTTCATCTCCGACTGGCGTGCCCCGCGGAGATGCGGGCTGCGCACGGTGATGATGGGAGCGAGCGCGTTCGGATGCTCGAACGCAATCGAGATAACGCGCAGCCCGGCGCCGGCGAATGCGCGGCGAGTCGCCTGACCCAGGGCGTGCGCGCTCCAGAAAGGCCGGTGTGCGCCGCTCCGGCCGCTGCCGCCACCGCCGACGGTCGGGCCGCTGTAGACCGCAACGCAATGATCGGCGTGCCGGAAGCACCGCTCGGTGTACGCGTGCGCGATGAGGAGCGTGTCCCATCCCGCGCGAGTCGACTGGATGTGCGCCTTGGGGGGAGCCGGGCCGGTCGTGACGAGCTCCAGCGTCCCGTAGTGTCTCCCTTTCCGCCACTGGTGGGACATCTGCGTGAGCCGCACCGTCCGCAGCTCGGTCTTCATCCCGTGGAGGATCGACGTGAGGAGCGCCTGGTCGCGAGGGTTCGGTTGGGGCCATGCCGCGCCGCCGCCCGACGCGACGCCCGTAACGGCGATCGCGCCGACAAGAACGCAGCTGACCAACAGCGGGCGAAACATCACGGGAAGATACGACTGCCGGGCCTCTGATCGTCACGTCGGTCGTCCCGCCGACGGTCTCGTAGACCGTGGCGCAGCGCATCGAATCGTCCTCGGTCGCGCGCAGTGCGTAGTTGTGGCCGTTCTCGACGGTCTGCGACATGCCGAGGCTCGCCGCGCGTTGCTCGACCTCGCTCTTCATCGCCGGGAGCGACAGGCACTCGCTCGTGAGCGGGCGCAGGCTGTCGGCGAGCTGGCGCGGAGGCCACGTCGCTGCTCCAGACTCGTCGCCTCCCGCCGCGAGGAAGACAGTCTTCGCGTCGGCCTCGGCGTAGCCGCCATAGCACGATCCATCGCCCGAGCGCGCGTCAATGCTCCAGCCGGTGAAGCCGAGCCGGTCGAGCTGCTGCTGGGCGAACGTCGTCGCCTGGGAGGAGCTGAAGCAGCCGGAGGTCAGGCCGTTGATCTGGTCGTTGAGGGACTCCTGCAGCTCGATCAGCGCGACGTTCTGGGAGACGATCGGCGTCCAGCCCGCCGGCGGCTTCTCGCTGCTGGGGATGACGGCCACGCCACCGAGGCCGTTGTCGTACGCCGTGAGCGGCGGCGCCGGCTTGCCGACCAGCCCCTCCCAGACCACAGCGCAGTCGGCGGCCGGGTCGCCCGACGTCGCGTCGACGATCGAGTCGACTCCCTGGACGACGCAATCGACGGAGGTCGTGTCCTTGGCCGAGCCGCGCGTCAGCGCCCAGCCCGCGCCCGTGGCCGCCACGACGACGAGCGCCGCGAAGGCGATCACGACCGGGCGGCGGAGCAGGTGCCGCTCGGGCCTCGACCGACCGTGCGGTAGCTGCGTGATCGCGTCGCGCAGCCGATCCTTCCCGGCGCCGTAGACCTCGGCCGCCTCGGTGTCGGAGACGGGCGCGAGCCGCGAGAGAAGTTCGGTCGAGTCAGAGGCCGTCATGGTGTTCTCCCTTCGGAAAGCCGTAGTTGGGCGGGCGCGCCGAGCGCCGCCTCGAAGCGGCGACGTGCGCGGTGCAAACGCAGACGGGCGACAGGCCGGGAGACGTCGAGCGCGACTGACAGCTCCTCTCGGGTCAAGCCCTCCCAGGCGACGAGCGCGAGGATCTCGCGATCCGTCTCGCTCAGCGCCGCGAACGCGCGCGTTACGCGGCCGTCGGATCCGGGAGCCACAGCCGCGGCGATCTGCGCCGGGTCGAACTCGGCTGTCAGCCGTTCCGCAAGAGCGCCGCGCCGCCTCTCGCCGCGCCGCTGGTTCGCAAGGACGCGGCGAGCGACGCCGAACAGCCACGGCCGCGTTTCGTCTCCGGCGGGGCAGGAATCGAGCCGCCGCCAGAGCGTGGCGAACGTCTCGGCGATCGCTTCGGCCGCGTCCTCCGGATCGCGTGTCCGGCGGAGCACGTATCCGGAGATCGGCGCGTAGAGCCCGTCGTAGAGGAACTCGAAGCGCTCGCGTCTAGTCGCCGGCGTCACACCTACAGCATGTCCACTTCCCGCGAGAGCGTTTCAGCCCGTGTGGGAGACCGCCTCGACGTTGTTGCCGTCGGGATCGTGGACGAAGGCGCCGTAGTACGTCGGGTGGTAGTGCTCGCGGATTCCCGGCTCGCCGTTGTCCTCGCCACCGGCGGCGAGAGCAGCCGCGTGGAAGGCGTCGACCGTCTCCCGGTCGGCGCACGTGAAGGCGACGTGGGTGCCGGTACCGAACGGCTCGCGTTGCGCGATCCAGAAGGCGTACTTCCCCTCCGGCCCGAAGGCGGCGGCTTTCCACTCCTCGAACGCGGCCGTCTCCTGGAGCCCGAGCGGCTCGAGTGCGCGGCGGTAGAACTCGCGGCTCGCAGCGAAGTCACGAACGTTTACCCCGACGTGGTCGAACATCTCTCTGCTCCCTTCTCGTAGTCTCGGACACATGATCCTCCGGAACGGGACGATTCGCACGCTCGACCCGTCACTGCCGACCGTCGCCGCGCTCTGGATCGCGGCCGACCGGATCGCGGGCGGGGTCGGCGTCCACGAGACCTCGCTGCCGAGCCCCGACGCGGTCGACCTTGGCGGGCGCTGCGTCCTCCCCGGCTTCACCGACTCGCACGTCCACTTCCCGACGTGGGCGCTCTCGCAGCACGACGTGGTGCTCCACGGCGCCGGGTCCGTCGCCGAGGCGCTCGACCGCGTCCGCGGCGCTGAGCAGACGGGGACGTGGCTGCGCGGCCAGGGCTGGCGCGACGCCGAGTGGCCTGACGGGCCGCCGACCGCCGCCGCGCTCGACGAGGTCGTCTCCGACCGGCCGGCGATGCTGATCTCGAAGGACTACCACGGGCTCTGGCTCAACTCAGTGGCGCTCGCGATGGCGGGCGGCGACCTCGAGGTCGAGGGCGGACTCGTCGTCCGCGACGCGGCAGGCGAGCCGACCGGCGTCCTCTACGAGGAGGCCGCGTGGCAGTTCAAGGCGCGGTATTTCGAGACGTCCGACGACGAGTACCTCGCCGCGATGCGCGACGGCGTGAAGATCGCAGCCTCGCGCGGCGTCACATGCCACCATGACAAGGACGGCTGGCTCGGCGCGATCGGGCTCTGGCAGCAGCTCGAGGCGCAAGGCGCGCTGACGCACCGCGTCTGGCAGTCGACGCCGGCCGAGAACCTGCCGCACCTGCGAGCGCTCGGCCTGCGCAGCGGCGCCGGCTCTCCCCTCCTCCGTCTCGGCTACCTCAAACTCTTCATGGATGGGACGCTCGGCTCGCAGACCGCGTGGATGAGCGATGGCTCCGGCGTCGTGATCACAACCGGCGAGGAGCTCGAGGAGATCGTGCGCGAGGGCGCGAAGGCAGGCTGGCCTGTCGGCGTGCATGCGATCGGAGACGCCGCAAACAAGGCCGCGCTCGACGCGTTCGAGCGAACGCAGGACGTGTGGCGCACCGCCGGCCTGCGACAGCGGATCGAGCATGCGCAGTGCCTCGACCCGGCCGATGTCCCGCGCTTCGCCGAGCTCGGAGTCGCCATATCGGCCCAGTTCACGCACGCGCCCTCCGACGTGCACCTCGCGCAGCGCTTCTGGGCCGACCACCTCGACGGCACGTACTCGTTCCGCTCCCTCATCGACTCGGGCGCGGTCGTCGCGAACGGCTCCGACGCGCCGGTCGAGGAGCTCGACCCGTGGGCGGGAGTCGTCGCGGGCGTCCTCGACCACTGGCGCGAGGACCAGCGCATCACGGTCGAGCAGGCGCTGCACGCGACGTGCGTCGCGCCCGCGTGGCTCTCGCACGACGAGCGCAACCGCGGCACGCTCGTCCCCGGCCGCCACGCCGACCTCGTCGTACTCGACCGCGACCCGCTCGCCTGCGAGCCGGAGGAACTGCGCAAAGTGCGAGTCGTGGCGACGATGATGGGCGGCCGCTGGACGCACAACCCGCCGCCCTGGGATTGACTTGGCACACCACCGCCTGAGCCGCGATCAGGTCATCTGGTCCTTCGGCCCGGATCTCGAGCCGGTGCTCGAAGTCCGGCCGGGCGACGTGGTGACGTTCGAGACGAACGACTGCTTCACCGGCCAGATCCGCAGCGAGGACGACCTCGTCACGGCGATCGACCTCTCCCGGATCAACTCGGCCACCGGGCCGGTCGCGGTCGAAGGCGCCGAGCCGGGCGATTCGCTCATCGCCGAGATTCTCGACGTCCGCCCGATCGAGTGGGGAGTCGCGACGCTCATCCCCGGCTTCGGCCAGCTGATCGGCGACGTGCAGGCGCCGCTCACACGCCTCTTCGAGGTGAAGGACGGCATCGTGAAGATGAACGACCGGGTCTCGTTCCCGGCAATGCCGATGGTCGGCGTCGTCGGCGTCGCGACCGACGGTGAGACGCTCTCGAACGGCCTCGCCGGACAACACGGCGGCAACCTCGACGACCACTGGCACGGCAAGGGAGCGAAGATCTTCTTCCCCGTCCGCCAGCCGGGCGGGATGTTCGCCGTCGGAGACATGCACGCGGCGATGGGAGACGGCGAGATCTGCTTCACCGGTGTCGAGATCGCGGGCGAGGTCGACATCCGCTTCGACGTTCTGAAGGGGAAGCAGGCGACGTGGCCTGTGACGGAACTCGCCGACCGCTGGCTCCCTCACGCGACCGCGCCCGAGTACGGCGAAGCGCTTCAGCTCGTCTCGGAGGAGGCAGCGCGGCTGCTCGTCGACCAGCACGGCTTCTCGATCGAGGACGCGTTCATCTTCCTCTCGGTCGCCTGCGACGCGGGCGTCGCGCAGGCGTGCAAGCCGGCGGAGGGATTCGGGACGATCGCGCGCTTCTCGATCCCGAAGATCGACGCGTGCCCGGCGCCGTTCCGCCGCTAGATGGTTGATGCCATGAGATCGTCTGCTCCGGGGCGTGAGCTGGTGCGTCTGGGGCGCCGCGGCGGACGCTTCTCGCTGCTGGTGGCAGCGGGAAGCGGCCGACGTGGCGAAGCGCAGGACTCGCGGAGGCCGGCTCCGCCGGCCGCAGTCGAGTCCTGCGCGGCCCAGGCGTGCCAGATCGCGACCCGGACACGCGAGATCGTGGCATCAACCATCTAGGCAGCCGCGGAGCTCACGGGGCGGCGGTGACGAACGGCTGGGTGTGGGCGCCACTGCCGCTGTAGCTGCCGCCGATCGCGCAGGTGCTTCCTCTCTTCGGGCACGAGATCGAGGTCACGTGGCCCCGGCCACGGACCGCGAGGGCGTTCAGGCCGTACAGAGGAGCCGTGTCGCCCGTGGCGGCGTTGCCCCAGACGCCGTTCGTTTCGACTGCGGCGAACACGCCGGGCCAGGCGCTGTCGGAGCCGGTGACGGCGCAGTTCCCGACGCTGGCGCACGAGATCGCGACGGCGGTCGAGGTGCTCGCGAGGCTAGCGATGCCAGGAACCTCCGTCGCCGGGTTCCAGTACCCGGCGTACACGCTGAGCGCCACGAACGCCTGGTTCCCGTCGGGCCCGGAGTATCCGCCGGCGGCCGTGCAGTAGTTGGCGTCGACGCATGAGATCGACGTGAGCTGCGCGAAACCGCTGACATGGAGCGCCGCGGCTGTGCCGGGCAGGATGATCGCGGTGTCCCAGACCCAGACGCCGCTTGCCCCGGTCCGCCTGTTCAGGATGAACGACTGCGTTTGGCCCGAGCCGTCCGTGTAGGTGCCGCCGGCCGCGCAGGAGTTCGCGCTCGGGCACGAGACAGCGGTCACCTGCGCGTTCCCGCCGACGTTCATGTCCCCGGTACCCGGCACCTCGATTGCCGTGCCCCAGACTCCGTTCCTCTCGTGCACGAGGAACGCCTGGAACCCGGACTTGCCCGCGTAGTACGTGCCGCCCGCCGCGCAATTCCCGGGACTGCCGCACGAGATCGATTTCACGGAGGCGTTCCCATGGTTGATGACCGCGGTACCCGGCACCGTGATCGCCGGACCCCAGACGCCGTTCGTCTCGTTGACGACGAACACCTGGCGGCCGCCCTTGGCGTCGCTGTAGTAGCCGCCGGCCGCGCAGTTCCCGGAGCCGGCGCACGAGATCGAGGTCACTCGCGCGTTGTTGCCGACATTCAGCACTACCGAGCCCCACACCTTGGTGGCGTTGCGCCAGACACCGGCCGTCCTGTTCACCACGAACGCTTGGTGGCCGCCATTGGCGTCGCTGTAGTAGCCGCCGGCCGCGCAATTGCCGGGGGTGGCGCACGAGATCGAGGTCACGGAGGCAGACACGCCACGGTTGAGAGTCGCCATGCCCGGAACCTTGACGGCGTTGCCCCACGAACCGCCTGACTCGTCCGCCACGAACGGCTGATAGCCGCTGCCATCGTGGTAATAGCCGCCAGCCGAGCAGGCCTTCGCGCCCGCACACGAGATCGAGGTCACCTTGGCGCTGCCGTCGACGTTGAGAGCCGACGCACCCGGCACCGCGGCCGCGCTACCCCACGGAAGGCGGGTAAACGTGGCCGTCACGGTCTGCTCGCTGATGCCGGTATCCGGAGTGCAACTCCCGGTGGTGAAGCAGTTGCCCACCGGATAGCACTTGCCGTTGAAGGAGCAGGCGCCACCCGACCAGCCGGTAAATCGAGAGCCTGGCGAGGGTGTTGCGGTGAGCGTCACTGCCGTTCCGGCGTCGAACGATGCCAAACAGCTGGATCCGCAGTCGATTCCCCCGACATCGCTGGAGACGCTGCCGGACCCAGTGCCGTTCGTCGAGACGTCCAGCTTGACCGCGGGTGAGGCTCCGCCGATCAACAGGCCGGCCGAATCGTAGAGATCCGCGGCGGCGTATTCGCCGACGGCGGTGCAGCTGCCGTCCGGGGTGCAGGAGACCGATTGGAGCGCGCCCCCACCCTTGAAGTTAGCGGGCTCGGAGGGGCGGAATCCGGTCGCCCACGCCCCCGCGGTCTGGGTAAGGAGATAGCCTCCCACCGCTCCGCAGTTTCCAGGCGAGGCACACGAAACGGAGGCGGGGATGTCCCCGTACGGGCCGGGGGTGGCCTCCTTGACTCCGGTCGCCCACTGGCCGTCGGTCTCGGTCAGGAGCAGACCCTGTTCGTCCGGGATGTCATTCACCGCGTCGTTGTAGGTGCCGACGGCGCTGCAGTTCCCGGGCGAGGCGCAGGAGACCGAGGCGAGCGAGTCCAGCGCGGCGTCGGGGATCGAGGGTATACCCGCGGACTCTGCCTGCCAGCTGCCCGCCGTCTCTGTCAGGAGCAAGCCTTCCGCGATTAGCGCGTAAGGGCAGTCCAGGTCGCAGTCGGGGTATTCGTAGTACGTGCCGTTGTAGATGCCGACGGCAGTGCAGTTCCCGGCAGAGGCACAGGAGACCGAGCTCAATGTGGTCACTTGGGGCGCGGCGCCGGCGGCGTCAGGAGGCAGGGGAGCCGGGGCTCCAGGCCCCCAGCTACCGTCAGTCTCGGTCACCAACAGGCTGTGACTACCGAGCCCGGTGTAGTGCCCGAAGAACCCTTCGCCGTAAGCGCCCACAGCAACGCAGTTTCCCGCTGAGCCGCAGGAGACCGAGTCGAAACTGGCGACCTCACCGGCGCCCCCGGGCGAAGTGACCTTCACCCCGGGGGCCCATGTCCCCGCGGTCTCGGTGAGCGCCACGCCTTCAGCGGGGGCAAGTCCCTGACCCCAGGGGATCAACATGCCGACGGCGCTGCAGTTTCCGGCGGAGGAGCACGAGCTTGAACGCAGCTCGACGTTGCGGTTGGCGGCGTTGGGGTCGATGTAAGGGAGATCCGCCTCGACCCCGGTCGACCAGTGGCCCGCCGTCTCGGTCAGAAGCAGCCCTTGCTCTTCTCCGGTGTCGTCCCTGTAATAGCCCACGGCGCCGCAGTTTCCGGCTGATGAACACGACACGGAACTGAGAGCGACACGTTGCTGCGTCGTCGCAGCGTTGGCGGGCAGGGGCGCCTCGACGCCGATCGACCAGCTGCCCGCCGTCTCGGTCAGTAGCAGCCCTTCCCCATTCGTCTCCTTGGCCTCGTACTGGCCGACGGCAGTGCAGTTCCCGGCCGAGGAACAGGAGACCGACTCGACGTTGCCGTCTCCACGCGCGTTGGCCGGCAGAACCGCTTCGACTCCAGCTCCCCAGCTCACGCCGGAGGGCCCGCCGGCAGCGGCTGAGCTCGTTCCACCAGGCACGCCGAGCACGCACGCCGTAGCGCAGGCAACAAGACTCAAGCCCCACGCCCCTCGCATGACTCCGATAATGCGCCCCGCCCGCCCCACAAGCAAGCAGGCGCGACATTAGGGAGCCGTCACGAATGCCTGGAAGTGGCCGGAGCCGTCAAGGTAGTCGCCGCCGACCGCGCACTTGCCCGTCCGGGAGCACGAGACCGACGAAGGAAGCGCATTGCCGCCGGCGTTCAGGGCCGCCGTGCCTGGCACCTCGATCGCGCTTCCCCAGACTCCACCCCGCTCGGCCACGACGAACGCCTGTCGCTTGTGGTAGCGATCCGTGTAGTAGCCGGTCGCCGCGCAGTTGCCTGCGCTCGCGCACGAAACCGACGCCACCTGCGCATAGCCTCCGACGTTGAGAGCCACGATGCCCGGCACCGTCGTCGCGCGCCACGTGCCGTTCCTCTCGGCCGCCACGTACGCCTGTGTCCTCTGGGCGCGGCCGGTGCCGACGTAGTACCAGCCGCCGGCCGCGCAGTCGCCGACGCTGGCGCACGACACAGAGGCCAGCCAGGAGGAACCACGTCGTGGCCGAGGCCCTCCGAGCACCTCGATCGCGTCGCCCCACTTGCCGTTCGTCTCAGCCACCACGAACGAGTGAGCGCGACGGCCAAGGGGGGTGTACCTGTACGCGCCGCCTGCCACGCAGCTGCCCGGGCTCGCACACGAAACTGAGGTCACGTGGGAACCGCCTCCGGCGTCGAGAGCCCCCAGGCCCGGCACTTTCGTGCTTTCCCCCCAGCTGCCGTTCCTCGCGCTCACGACGAATGCCTGGCCATTCGGTGCTCCCCCACCGGCCACGCAGTCGCCTACCCCGACGCACGAGACAGAGGCCACGCCGGGCACCGGGTGTGCCATGCCCCACTGGCCGTTCTTCTCGGACACGACGAACGCCCCGTCGTCTATGGGGCCGCCGTACTTGTCGGTGTGAGCCGCGTAGAAGCCGACGGCCGCGCAGTTGCCGGGGCTCCCGCACGAAACCGAAGTCACCCCCGTATCGCCGAATTCGACGTCGAGCTCCGCCAGCCCCGGCACCTTGGTCGCGGCGCCCCAGACTCCGTTCGCATCGTCCGCGACGAACGCTTCGGCGGAACCGTCGACGGCCGTCCAGCCGCCTGCGGCGCAGTCGCCGGCGCCGGCGCACGAAACCGACCACACGACGGAGACTCCGGCGCTCAGACCCGGTACCTCGATCGCCGTTCCCCACACTCCGCCCTGCTCGGAGACCACGGACCCGTGGAACCCGGAGCCGTCCGTGTACAAGCCGCCGGCCGCGCAGTTGCCTGTGCTCGCGCACGAGACGGAGTCCACTCGCGCGTACCCCTGGTCGTTCAGCGCCGCCGTGCCCGGCACCTCGATCGCGCTTCCCCATGCCACGGTGCCGGCCAGAGCAGCAGCAGTCAGCACGGCAAGGGCACCAAGCAGAACAACCAACGGAAGCAACCGGCGACCGGGCCTCATGGCCCACACACGCTAGAGCTTCCCGAGCTCGGAGTAAAGCGCCGCCGCGGTGTCGACGCCCTGCTCGAAGTACCGGTAGAGGAGCCGCTCGTTCGGCGAGTGGACGTTCGACTCGGGCGTTCCGAAGCCGGTGATGATCGTCGGGATTCCCTTCGCCTCGAGCGCAGGGACGATCGGGAGTGTCCCGCCCGAGCGGACGAGGAGCGGCCGTACGCCGAGCACCTGTTCGAACGCGTCGGCGCCGAGCTGGATTGCCGGCGCGTCGGGGCGCATGAGCCCTGCGCGCACGCCGCTCCAAACGATCTCGACGTCGGCGCCCGCCGGCGCGGCGGCGCGCATGAGCTTCTCCGCCGCGGCTCCAATCACGTCCACTTGTTGGCCCGGCGCGAGGCGGATCGTTACTTCGCCGGCAGCGTGGACGGAGAGCGTCGTGTTCCGGACGCCCGGCTTGCCGCCGATGATTCCGTTCACGTCGGCGGACGGCTCGGCGAGCGTCCGGCGAAGCAGTTCGAATCCGTCCGCACCTGGGTCGAGCGCGCGAGCGCCCGCGAGCTCGAGCTCGTCGTCGCCCGCCGGCAGAGCCTTCCAGCTCTCGAGCTCCTCGGACGTCGGGGGCACGATCCCCTGCCGCAGCGGCTCCGGCAGCAAGCCGTTCTCTCCAGCTGTTACCGCCGCGAAGCACGCCATCAGGACGTGGATCGCGTTGAGCGCGGCGCCGCCGAACATCCCCGAGTGGAGGTCGCGCTCGCCGGTCGTCACCTTGAGGTCGAAGGCGATGAGCCCGCGCGTCGCGAGGCTGAACGCCGGCACGTCGATGCGGATCATCCCGCCGTCGAAGATGACGCCCGCGTCCGCGCCGCGCTCGTCCTGCTCGATCCAGTCGACGATCGTCGTGCCGCCGATCTCCTCCTCGCCGTCGAACGCGAAGCGGAGATTGACCGGCAGCGCGTTCGCCTCGACGAGGCGCTGCGCGGCCTTGAGCATGATGAAGAGCTGGCCCTTGTCGTCGGTGATGCCGCGCGCGTAGGCCCAGTCGTCCTTGACGGTCAGCTCGAACGGGTCGCTCTCCCAGAGGTTGAGCGGCGCCGGCGGCTGGACGTCGAAGTGGTTGTAGACGAGGACGGTCGGCGCCTTCGCAGCGTCGGTCGAAGCCGGAACCTCGCCGAGCACGAGCTCCCTTTCGCCCCACGGCGTCAGCTGCGCAGTGCCGCCGCACTTCGAGCGGATGAACTCCGCCGCCCATTCGCCCGCGCGCTTGACGTCCTCGCGGTGGGCGGGATCGGCGCTGATGCTCGGGATTGCGATGAACTCGCGGAGCTCGGCGAGGGCGATGTCGTCCATGCGTCGATCCTATGGGACTCCTGCGTCCTACGATCCAACTGTGAGCGAGTCGCTAGAGCTAGGGGACGCGTGGCGGGTGTGCTTCGAGAGCGCGTGGGAGGCGTTCCGGGCCGGGACGATCCCGGTCGGCGCCGCGGTTACGAGCGCGGACGGCACTGTCGTCGCGCGCGGTCGCAACCGGACATTCGACGCGCCGGGATACGGGGTCTCCGGATCACGGCTGGCCCACGCCGAGGTCGACGCACTCGCCCAGTTGCCGACGAGCGCGCGCTACCGCGACCACGTTCTCTACTCGACGCTCGAGCCTTGCCTGCTGTGCGTCGCCGCGACGCTGCACGCGACTGTAGGACGCATCGAGTACGCCGCGGCCGATCCGTTCGGCGGCGGCTGCGTCGGAACGATCGACACTGTCCACTGGCGGCGGAGCGCCCCGGAGATAGCCGAGCCCAGAGAGGACTGGTGGGCGGCACGTCTCTCCGCTGCCCTGCAGAGCGCGTTCTGGCAGGAGCATTCCGAGCGTCGGAACGCCCCACAGATCATCGCGGCGTTCGGCGAGGAAGCCCGAGTCGCCGGCGGTCGAGTGATCGAGCGCAAGGACGCCCTTCCGGCCGAGTTCGAAGACGCATTCCCACAGCTCGTCGACTGCCTACAGACGCCGCTCCCTTGATGCGGTTCGTGGAGGTCACGCTCGCCGCGCCGGTTGCTCGTCTCCCCGAGCTCGAGGCGTTCTACGACGGGATGACCGGGGAGACGACGCTTCGGTTCCGCGCCGGCGACGGCGAGCCGTTCTACCACTTCGCGTTGCTCGTCCCCGGCGATCGCTTCGACGCCGCGCACGCGTGGGCGGACGAGCGCTTCGAGCTTCTCGGCGGCGTCTTCGACTTCGAGAACTGGGACGCCCGCGCGGTCTACTTCCACGACGCCGCTGGGAACATCGTCGAGCTCATCGCGCACCGCGGTCTCGAAGAGAACGGCCGCGGCGGCGAGTTCGGCGGCCAGGAGATCGTCGGCTTCTCCGAGCTCGGCCTCGTCGGGAATCGCGCGGAGAGACTCCGCACACTCGACCTCCCGCTGTGGGCGGGAGCGATCGACGATCCCGAGCGCCTCGCGTTCGTCGGCGAGAAAGGGCGAACGCTGATCCTCGCCGAAGAGGGTCGCGGCTGGCTGCCGACCGGCAGGCCAGCGGAGATTCACCCCGTCGAGTTCGAGCTCGCGCCGTAGCGCTAGGCGACGTCTTGCAGGAAGACTGCGCCTGCCATCGCGCGGATCTTCTTGAGGCTCTGGTTCTCGATCTGGCGGATCCGCTCGCGCGTGACATTGAACGTCATGCCGACCTCGTCGAGCGTCCGCGGGATCTCTCCCGCGAGGCCGTAGCGCAGCTCGAGGATCCGCCGCTCGCGCTCCGAAAGCGCGGCGAGGACGCGGTTGAGCAGCTCTGTGCGGAGCGTCGTGTCAGCGACGTCTTCCGGCAGAGGCGCGTTCTCGTCTGCGAGGAGCCGGCCGAACTCGGTCTCCTCCTCGTCGCCGACGGGGCGCTCGAGCGAGACCGGCGCCTGCGCGCTTCGCATGATGCGCTCGACCTGGTCGAGCGGGAAATCGAGCTCGAGCGCGATCTCCTCCGTCGACGGGTCGCGATACAACTCGGAGCGAAGCTTCCGCTCGGCGCGGACGATCTTGTTGTGCTTGTCGACGATGTGGACGGGCATGCGAATCGTGCGGCCCTTGTCCGCGACCGCACGCGTGACGGCCTGGCTGATCCACCACGTCGCGTACGTGGAGAACTTGTAGCCGCGGCGCCAGTCGAACTTCTCGACCGCGCGGACGAGGCCGATCGTCCCCTCCTGGATGAGATCGAGGAACGGCAGCCCCTGGTTGCGGTACCGCTTCGCGATCGAGACGACGAGGCGAAGGTTTGCCTCGATCATCTGCTGCTTCGCGCGCAGGTCGCCGGCCTCGATCCGTTTCGCGAGCTCGACCTCGCGGGCGGCGGTCAGGAGGCCGACCTTGCCGATGTCCTTGAGGAAGAGCTGGAGCGCGTCGGTGGACATCTCTTGCGCGGACGCGTCGAGATCCGGCTCGTTGGCGGATGCGGCGACCACGACCTCGACACCGAGCTCGTCGAGCGCCCGGCGGAACTCGTCCACCTGGGCCGGCTCGAAGTCGAGTCCGTCAAGGGCGAGCGCGAGCTCCTCAGCGCCGATGCTGCCCGCAGCCTGAAGGCCATCGAGCAGATTGCGAACGTCGTCGCGCACGAGGACGTCGGTAGCCCTCGCGCTTTCCCCCACTGTGTTCCCCCCGGAAGCGATGCAGCAATGTGCCAGAGATCGGACCAAACCGCTATAGGCCGTTCGGCCCAACTTTCGTTACGTGTGGCCTAGCGCCTTGAGGATCAATTTCGCCTGCTTCGCGTAGATCGACTTCGGCTGCTCGGCGATCGCGAGGCGCAGTTGGGCCTTCCCTTTCGCGACTTGTCGCGTCCAGAGGAGGAGCTCACCGAGGTGGAGACGGACGATCGGGTCTTTCGGGAATGTGGCCGTGAGCGGGCCAAGAACATGGAATGGCGCCAACGGCGCGGCCGGGGAGAAGCGCGCGACCGCCGCCGCGACGAGCACTTCGGGCGAGTGCGGCGCCAGCCGCGCAGCGGCATTGAGCCGCTGCCGCGCCAACACGACCTGCTTGGAATTCCACGCGCGCCAGCCCTGTTGGAGGTCCGCACGCGCCCCCCCAGGAACGGCCGCGAAATCGACCACGATCGGCGGTAGACCAGGCGCCACATCGGGGTGGAGGGCGTCCAGCGCGTCGACGGCGTACGGCGAGTCGGGGTACCGCGACGCAGTCTCCTGCCACGCGGTCGCGGCATCCGCGTTCCGCCCGGCCTGGTAGTCAGCCCACCCGAGGTTGAGCAGAACCGCGGGATTGTCAGGATGCGCCGCCACGATCGCCTTCACGCGGTCGAGGCTCGACGCGCCTGTCCACTGAGCGAATGCGAGGCCGAGCTCGGCCTCGGGATCCGAGTAGCGCCGGAAGATCGCCGCCGCCGCAGCGGCGTGGCCGTCGTTGAGGAGCTTTGTCGGCTGTACGAGCGACGAGCCGAAGGGACCGAACTCGAGCTGCAGCAGCGGCCGCCCGGGCCGCGGCGCCGTCACCGCGTCCCGGGGCGTCGTGCTCTCGTGCCGCGAGAGGAGAAGGGTTCCGCCGACGATCACAGCGACCGCCGCGGCCGCGCAGAGCGCGACGATCATGACAACGCGCCCGCTCGGCTGTTCCTTCTGCTGGCCTCCGGCCACGGCGCGAGCGTAGCCCGGAACCGCGCGGGTACCGTTTCTCGAACGATGCCGACGTACCGCGAACTGCTCGCCCAGCTGCGCTCCGAGATCGACGAGGTCGACGCCGTTCGCGCGCGCGAGCTGCTCGCCGCCGCCGAGCCGCCGCTCCTCATCGACATCCGCGAGTTCGACGAGTGGCAGGAGGGACGGATTCCCGGCGCGATCCTCATCCCGCGCGGCAATCTCGAGTCGCGGATCGAGCAGACCGCGCCCGACAAGTCCCGCCGGATCATCCTCTACTGCGCGCAGGGCAACCGGACCGTCTTCGGCGCCAAAACACTGGGGGAGCTCGGCTACACCGACGTTGTCTCGATGGCCGGCGGGTACACCGACTGGAAGCGCAACGGCTTCGAGACCGAGCTGCCCGGCGGGCTCGACGAGACGAAGCGCGCCCGCTACAGCCGGCACCTCCTCATTCCCGAGGTCGGCGAGGAAGGCCAGATGAAGCTCCTCGACTCGCGCGTGCTCCTCCTCGGCGCCGGCGGTCTCGGGTCGCCCGCGGCGCTCTACCTCGCGGCGGCGGGCGTCGGCCGGCTCGGCATCGTCGACGACGACAAGGTCGACGCCTCGAACCTCCAGCGGCAGGTCTTGCACTCGACTGCACGCCTCGGCGAGTGGAAGGCGGAGTCGGCGAAGCGGACGCTGCAGGAGCTCAATCCCGACGTCGACGTGAAGACGTACGTCGAGCGGCTCACCTCGGAGAACGTCGAGCGGATCCTCGCCGACGGCTGGGACGTGATCATCGACGGCGCCGACAACTTCCCGACCCGGTACCTCATCAACGACGCCGCCGTCTGGCACGAGATCCCGCTCGTGCACGGATCGATCTACCGCTTCGAGGGCCAGCTCACCGTGTTCGACACGAAGGCTGGAGGGCCGTGCTACCGCTGCCTCTTCCCGCTGCCGCCGCCGCCGGAGCTCGCGCCGAGCTGCGCGGAGGGCGGCGTGCTCGGCGTCCTGCCGGGCATCGTCGGCTCGCTCCAGGCGAGCGAGGCGCTGAAGCTCTGCCTCGGCATCGGCGAATCGCTCGCGGGCCGGCTCCTCCTCTTCGACGCGCTCGCGACCGAGTGCAGCGAGGTCAAGCTGCGCCGCGACCCAACGTGCCCGGTCTGCGGCGAGAGCCCGACCATCACGGAGTACGTCGATTACGTCGAGTTCTGCTCGGGAAGGCCTGCGCACGCATGAGCCAGATCAGGATCCCACCGATGCTGCGCGAGGAGGTCGGCGGCGCGCGCGAGGTTCCCGCCGAAGGCGAGAACGTCCGGGAGCTGCTTGACGACCTCATGAGCCGCTTCCCTGCGCTCCAGGCGCAGCTCATCCGCGACGACGAGATCGCTCCGTTCGTCAACGTCTACGTCGAGGGCGAGGACGTGCGTACGCTCGACGGCCTCGACACTCCGGTCGAGCGCGGCCAGACCGTCATCCTGCTTCCGGCGATGGCTGGCGGGTGATGGTCTCGGTCCAGGAGCTGTACGAGCTCTGGGCCACCGAGGCATACACCGAGCTCAAGAAATCACTCGAGCAGTCCGCGGAGCCACGAAGCAGCTCATCGCTCCTGCAGACGTTCGCCGAGCTCGAGCCGAAACAGGACGAGCTCGTCCTCGACATCGGCGCCCGCGACGCGAGCGGCGCGATCACGCTCGCGAACACCCACGGATTGCGTGCGATCGCGCTGGATCCGGTGCCTCTCCACTGCGAGCGCGCTCGCCGAGCGATCGCCGAGGCCGGGCTGGAAAACCGGATCGAAGTCATCGAGGGGGCGATCGAAGCAATACCGCTCGCCGACGCATCGGTCGACTGGATCTGGTGCCGCGATGTCCTCGTCCACGTCGACGTTCGTCGCGGCCTTGCCGAGTGCGCGCGCGTTCTTCGACCCGCCGGAGCGATGGTCGCCCACGTGACACTCGCGACCGAACGGCTCGAGCCGCGCGAAGCGGCCGAGATCTCGAGGCTCGGCGCCATCGTCCCCGAGAGCTTCACGGCAGACCGGATCGAGGCGGCTGCCGCGGCGGCCGGCTTCGTCATCCGTGTGGTCGACGTCGTTAGCCCGGAGTGGCGGGAGCGAATGCTCGAGGACGGTGACTGGGACGTAGCGGCCACGATGCTCGCGATCGCCCGCCTCGACCGGCGCCGCCCTGAACTCGTGGAGCGCTTCAGCGAGCTGGCGGTGGACGTCGCCCGGAGCGGCTTCGTGTGGGGTGTCTACCTAATGCTGGGCAAGCTCCGCAGTAGCGTCTACGTCTGGGAACGGAGTGCTTAACTCACCGATCGCCGGCTCCCTCCTCGGCCTGATCGGCGACACGCCGCTCGTCGAGCTCTCGCGGCTCTCCCCGCCCAGTGTCACGATCTACGCGAAGCTCGAAGGCCAGAACCCGACCGGCTCGACGAAGGATCGCGTGGCGCTCGCCATGATCGAAGCGGCGGAGGCGGCCGGAGAGCTCGAGCCCGGCCGCGAGCTGCTCGAGCCGACCTCCGGCAACACGGGCATCGCGCTCGCACTCGTGGCAAAGCTCAAGGGCTATCGGCTCACGTGCGTCCTGCCCGAGAACGCGACCGAGGAGCGCCGGCAGCTCCTGCGGCTGTACGGCGCCGAGATCGTCGAGTCGCCGGGCGCCGAGGGCTCGAACGGCGCCGTCCGGGTCGCGCTCGAGCTCGCCGAGCGGGAGCCGCGCTACTTCATGCCGTTCCAGTACGCGAACGAGGCGAACCCGCGCGCGCACTACGACGGCACGGGAGCCGAGATCGCAGCGGCACTCGACCGAGTCGACGTGCTCGTCGCGGGCCTCGGCACCGGCGGCACCCTGATGGGCGCGGGGGCGCGGCTGCGGGAGAGCTTCCCCGATGTGGTCGTCGCCGCCGCCGAGCCGCTTCCGGGCGATCCGGTCATGGGCCTCAGGTCGCTAGACGACGGCTATGTGCCGCCGATCCTCGATGTCGCAAAGATCGACCGAAAGCTCCTCGTCTCGAACGACGATGCGGTCGAGGGGCTGCGCGCACTTCTAAACGCCGAAGGCGTGTTCGCCGGCGTCTCGTCCGGCGCGGTCGTCCACGTCGCGCGCCGCCTCGCCGCCGAGCGCGAGGAAGGCGTCGTCGTCTGCATCCTCCCCGACGGCGGCTGGAAGTACCTCTCCGCCGGGTTCTGGCACGGCGACGAGATCGACGAGGCGAAGCTGTGGTGGTGATCCCGCCCGAGGTACGGGAGGCGCTCGCGGCGCACGCGCGCGCGGAGCTCCCGAACGAGGCGTGCGGGCTGCTCCTGTTGCGCAACGGCGTCGCCGAGCGCTTCGAGCCCGGGAAGAACTCCCTCGCGTCGCCGTACCGCTTCGAGCTGGAGATCGACCCCGAGCTGTGGTTCGCCGAGGACGAGGGCTACACACTCGCGGTCGTCCACTCGCATCCCTCGACCGAGCCGAAGCCGTCGCGGACGGACGTCGCGAACGTCGGGCTGTGGGAGGGGCGCCCGTACCTGATCTACTCCGTCGCGCGCGACGAGCTCGCGGCGTGGACGTTCGTCGACGGCGCGTTCGAGCCGGTCGAGCTCGGTTAGATCGCAACCGCCGACAAGTTCCCGCTGGGCCAGGAGTCGGTCATGAACAACCTCGTCGGGCAAGATGAGTCCGTGGCGACCGATTACGACGAGATGGCCCTCACCTTCGAGGGCCACGCGGCCGACAGTGCTTACAACGCGCACTACGATCGCCCTGCCGTCCTCGAGCTCGTAGGAGAGGTCGCGGGGCAGCGGGTGCTGGACGCCGGTTGTGGCCCCGGGATCTACTCCGAGGAGCTGCTCGCTCGCGGGGCTGACGTCGTAGCGATGGATTCGTCGGCGGCAATGGTCGAGTTGGCACTGAAGCACGTCGGGGCGCGGGCACAGGTCGTCCATGCCGACCTGAACGAGTCACTTCCGTTCGCGGATTCCGAGTTCGACCTCGTTGTCTGCGCGCTGGTCATCCACCACGTCGACGACCGCAACGAGTGCTTCCGCGAGCTCTTCCGGGTGCTTCGGCCGGGTGGGCACGTGGTCCTCTCGACCCATCACCCGACGACCGACTGGCTACGGAAAGGCGGCTCCTACTTCGAGACCAAGGAAGAGGAGGACACCTGGGATCGTAACGACCGCACGCATGTCCTTCGCTTCTGGCGCGAGCCGCTCACAGCGCTCTGCGCGGCAATCGCCGAGGCCGGATTCTTGATCGAGCGACTCGTGGAGCCCCTCCCGGCACCGACGATGCGTGAGCGTTCGCCCGAGCACTGGGAGAAGCTCCAGCGCGAGCCCGGCTTCCTCGTTCTTCGGCTCGTCAAGCCCTAACATCCGACGATGGACGCCGTCTTCGTCACAGGCCTCGCGATCGAGGTCGCCGGGGCCGGCCTACTAGCCGCAGGGCAGATCAGGCTCCTTGACCGCACGATCACGACACCGGCGACGCGCTCCCAGCCCGCGACCGAGCCGGTACGCGAGGCGCAGCAGGAGGCCGCTCGGTTCACCGTCGGATCCGCACTTCTTGCCCTCGGCGTGATCGTCCAGCTCGTCGGCTACGCCGTCGACGGCGGATGGTGGCTGCTCGGCCTCGCCGCCGGGGTGGTCCTGCTCGCTGCCGCCGTCGGGCGGGCCATCGCCGATGACCCGGTGACGTCTTGGCTCCACAGGAAGGCCGTCGCCTACTGGGCGTCAGAGTCACCGGACGAATAGGCGTCGCCTGGCGTCTGCAGCGTCATGTTTCCGTATGTGCTTGACGTCTTCGCAAGAAAGTGTGAGCCTCCGTGGGGCGCGAGGGATCAAGGGCAGGAGACTGCGGCCCGGTCGGATCTGCCGATCCCGCGTCATTCGAGTAGGCGAGCCAACAGAGAGGACGTAAGCCAATGCGGTACTTCCCCGGAAGCATGCTCCGCTTGTTCATCGGAGCCGTTTTGGTCTCCGGCGTGTTCTTGTCCGTTGCCGCTGGTGGTGCCAGCGCGCGTGGCGGGCTGCCTCCGGCCCCAGGTCCGGGTCCGACGGCAGGTGCAATCAGCCGGTGCCCGAGCCAGAACGCCGAGGTCGAGCAAGCGGTAGACGGCCGCTACGTCTATGAGGAGTGGATCGGCTGCACCGATGGGCACGGGGGAAATGGGATCGGCTTCGCCCGCTCGACCGACGGCGGTCGGACGTTCGGACCGACGATGATCCTTCCGGGATCCACCCCGTTTGGGTTCTACGGGCAGTCGTGGGATCCCGCGGTGACGGTCGCTCCCGATGGGACGGTCTACGCCGTGTACATGACGTACGTCATTACGACGGACGTCGACGGGAACTCGGTCTACGACAGCGTTCCCGTGGTGGCAGCATCGTTCGACCACGGCCGGACGTTTCCGCAGGTCTCCACGCTGCCCGTCCCCACGCCCGAGTCGGGTTCCGGCGGGAACTGGGGAGATAGGTCCTTCATCGCGGTTGGCCACGACGGAACGGTCTATGCGACCTGGGACTACGGCCCAAGCTCGAATGAGGTTGGCGTCGTCTGTCCTCCCGCCGGTAGCTGCGCTTTCTCCGGGGGCGACTTCAACGCCGTGATCTCGAAGTCGACCGACCATGGACAGACATGGACACTGCCCAGCCCGATCAGTCCGGGCTTTCCGCTCGGCGGCGCCTACAGCGCCCCGATCGTCGTCGAGCCCAACGGGTCACTCGGCGTCCTGTACTGGGGCCACCAAACCGACCCGTCCACGCTCGCAGTGAGTACGGGGACGGAGTACTTCACGAGCTCGAGCGACGGTGGGAGCACGTGGACGCCTCCTGTCCCTGTCGATCCGGGAGCAGGCACGATCGGTCTTCTGTCCTGGTGGATCGACGGATCGCTCGCCGTCGACCCTGCGGGAAATCTGTACGCGACCTGGGACACGCAGAGCGTCACAGGAGACACGGGATGGCTGGCCTACTCGACCGACGGCGGCCAAACCTGGTCCCCACCGATTCAGGTCAATTCCGGCTCGACCGAGAATCTCGTCGAGGTGGCCTCTGCGGGGCGGGGCAGCGTCTACGTCGGCTGGCAGACTCCGATCCCATCGAAGGGATACGCGACGTTCCTGCGCCGGTTCTCGATCTCGACGGGCTGGACGGCGCCGGCGATAAAGGTCTCGACCGCCTACGGAGACCCGAACATCTGGCCCGGAGACACCTTCGGTCTCTCCACCCTCTCCGGACCGCCTGGACCGCATGGCGCCGCCGTCGCGCCGTCGGCCGTTGTCAGCTGGGGAAGCGCGATCAACGGCAACCCCAACTCCGAGATCTACTCCTCCGTGGTGAACTTCCCGCCACACCACTAGCGGATCGGAATCGGGCGGGCTCCGGGCGGGACAAACAACCGCTGGGAGCCCGCCCACCGGATACTGGTCGCGTGACGGATACGTCGTCAGGAGTCGCGGTGGTCGTATGGAGGCGACGCGCGGAGCTGGAGGTGCTTCTCCTTCATCGCAGTCTGTTCGGAAAGGACTTCAGCGGTGATTGGGCGTGGACGACGCCGGGCGGCGCGCGTGAGCCCGGCGAGCCACCCGCCGCGGCTGCAGCGCGTGAACTGTCGGAGGAGACGGGGTTAAGCCTGGTCTGCCGGCCGGTGCGCTCGGCGGTTGCAGAGGCACAACGCGAGTTCGACGTCGATGTCTTCGTGGCTGAGGCGACTGCCGACGACACGATTCGTCTCTCGGACGAACACGACCGCTACCAGTGGGCTCGGCGTGACGACCTCGACCGCTGCCAGCCCGCCTGGGTTGGACAGATGTACCGAGAGGTGCTCGATGCGGTAGGCGAAGCCTGAGCCATCTCGGCCGCGTCACGGCGTCGTCTTAGGCTCGTGGCAGGCTGCGGTGTCGAAGATCCGACACCTTCGAGACGGGGGGGCAGCATGTCCAAGAGTTGGTTCCGCGTGCCAAGTCCGGCGTTCATCATCTCCCTGATTGCGCTGTTCCTGGCGCTCGGCGGGACGAGTTACGCCGCTAGCAAACTCATCCTCTCAACAGACAAGGATGCGAAGGCGGACGCGAAGCTGGTCAGGAAGCTTGCGCCGTCGCTGAAGGTGCAGTACGCGAAGACTGCGGGCATCGCGGGAAATGCAGCTTCTGCCACGACGGCGGCGCAGCTCGGTGGTGTTCCCGCCGCCGGCTACCAGCGCTCCACGCTCGCCGCGGGGCAGACGGAACGCGGCGGCTACTCGGCGTGGGGGCTCGCGAGCAGTTACCTGGGCTCGTACGCGACCTTCTCCATTCCTTTGGCCGCAGGTCTTGATTCGGGGCACGTGTACTTCATCCCCCACAACACCACGCGCCGACGGAATGCCCAGGGACCCATACATCGCCCGATGCGGCCAGCGGAGATCTGTGCGTCTACGAAACCGACGGCTACAACAGCGATTTGCAAGGGATCGAATCGAACGCGAGCGGCCAAGCGGGGACGGACCCCTACGGGTTCGGCATCTACTTCCAAACCACAGGCGGCGGGAGCGGCTGGAGTTACGGAACGTGGGCGGTAACGGGTTGACGATCCGCTAGCTCAGGCCGAGTGCTCGTCCTCGTCGAGCTCTTCGCATTCGAGACAGACCCAGTCGCCCTCGGGGTCGTCTTCGGCACTGAGCGCCGCCGGGACCATCGTCACGCCGCAGCGCGGGCAGATCGGCGGGCGGTCGTCCAGCTTTACTGCACCTCGTCCTCGTCGAGCAACGCGTCCGCCGGATCGCGCCGCTTCGGGCGCTCCTCAAAGGTGACCGCGATCAGCTCGATTCGGTTGCCCTCGACCTCGAGGACGTCGAAGCGCATCCCCTCGTAGACGACGTCGTCGCCCGGCTCGGCCACACGGCCGAGCTGCCCGAAGACAAAGCCGGCGACCGTGTTGAAGTCCTCCTCCGGGAGCTCGGTCCCGAAGCGCTCGTTGAAGTCGTCGATGGAGAACATCCCGTCGACGCGGTACGTGTCCTCGCCGGTCTGCACAACCGGCTCCTCGGCGACGTCGAACTCGTCCTCGATCTCGCCGACGATCTCCTCGAGCAGGTCCTCGAGCGTTGCGATCCCGACCATCCCGCCGTACTCGTCGAAGACGACGGCGAAGTGGTTGTTCGTCTTGCGGAACTCCTGGAGGAGCTCGGCGAGGTTCTTGCTCTCGGGGACGACGTACGCCGGGCGCAGCATCGACTCGAGGTCGATGCTCACGAGCCCTAGATCGTGGATCGCACTGAAGAGGTCGCGGACGTGGAGAACACCGACGATGTCGTCGATCGTCTCGCGATAGACCGGAAAGCGGGTGTACGGCGAGTCGAGAACCGTCGCGAGCGCGTCCTCCGGGGCGACGTCCACGGAAATCGCCACGACGTCGGGCTTCGCGACCATCACGTCGGCGACGTCCTTGTCCCCGAAGTCGAAGACGCCTTCGATCAGCTCTCGCTCCCCGTGCTCGATCGCGCCCTTCGCGGTCGAGCGGGAGAGGAGCATCCGGAGCTCGGCCTCCGAGTGGACGTCTCGCTCGGCGCCGGGCGGCTGCTGGCCGAGTGCCCGAAGGGTCCATTCGGTCGAGCGGAGTAGCAGCCAGATGAGCGGCCTGAAGATCGTGAAGAACGCGCGCACCGGCGCGGATACCCACAGCGCCGTTCGCTCGGAATGCTGAAGCGCGGCGCTCTTCGGCACGAGCTCGCCGAAGACGACATGGAAAAAGCTGAGGATCGCGTAGGCGATGGCGATCGCGAGTGCGGTCGACATCCACTTGTCGAACTCGTGCGACAGCGCCGATTCGCCCACCGCGCCGATTGCGAGCGAGGTGAGGGTAACGCCGAGCTGCATCGCCGCGATGAACCGCCCCGGATCCGACGTGATGCTCAGAACGCCGCGCGCACGCCGATCGCCCTCATGTTGCAGCTCGATGATCCGCGTCCGCCGCGCCGTCACGAGGCCGTACTCCGCCGCAACGAAGAACGCGTTGAGCAGGATCAGGAGAGCGACCCCGACGAGCTCCAGAGAGATGCTCACGCCCTCACCGGGAGGGCGTATGTACTAGGAGGGTTCTCGTCCACCCGCGGTGGAGTATAGGAGCGGCGGCGGTCGATCCCGCTCGATGCGGATCAGTAATCCCAGTGTCGAAGCGCCCACACGAAGAGCGCAAGGAGCAGCAGCACGCCGGCCGTGACCGAGACCCCGAGCCACGCGACCGACATGTGCCAGCCGAAGATGCGTGCGGACAAGGGGCCGAGGAAAAGACAGCCCAAGAGGAGCGCCATCACGAGCTGCGTTCCCCTGTACTTCTTCTCCTCCTGTGGCTCGCCGGCGACGGTGTAGCCGCCGAACTTCTTACGCATGTCGTGAGCGTATCAGAGCAATACGAACATATGTTCGCTACTATCCGCGTGAGAATGCGCGTCGACTACCGCGAGGAGCCGTGCCGAAACGCTCTCAACCGCGTACGCGGGATGCCCTTCCCCTGGTCGCTCAACCCGTACATGGGCTGTGTCCACCAATGCACGTTCTGTTACGTCCGTTCGTTCGAGGCACGCGCCGACCGGCCGTGGGACGACCGCTACGGCGCGAGCATCCGCGTCAAGACGAACATCGCCGACGTGCTCCGCCGCGAGCTCGCGCGGCCGAGCTGGGAGCGGGAGACCGTCGTGCTCGGCGCGGCGACCGATCCGTACCAGCCGGCGGAGGGCCGCTACCGGCTGACTCGCGCGTGCATCGAGGCGTTCAGCGACGCGGCGAGCCCGTTCTCGATCATCACCCGTGGGCCGCTCATCGTTCGCGACGTCGATGTGCTTGCGGAAGCGGCGGGCCGCGCGGAGGTGTCCGTGACGTTCTCCGTCCCGACGCTCGACGACGAGATCTGGCGGCGCACAGAGCCGGGCACTGCTCCACCGCGCCAGCGGCTTCGCGCGCTGAAACAGCTCGTCGCCGCGGGAGTGAAGGCGGGAGTCGGGATGGCGCCGATACTCCCCGGCCTGAGCGACAAGCCCGAGCTGCTCGCCGAAGTCGTGCGCGAAGCGCGCGCCGCGGGAGCGACGGGGATCTGGGCGAACGTCCTCCACCTTCAGCCGGGCACGCGCGAGCACTTCCTCACGGCGCTCGAGCGGGACTGGCCCGAGCTGCTGCCACGCTACGAGGAGATGTACCGCCGCAGCTCGTACCTGCCACGCCGCGAGGTCGATCCGGTACGCGAAAAAGTGCGCGCGCTCGCCCGCGAGCACGGGGTCCGCGACCGCCGCCGCGTCCGGTTTCAACCGACTAAACCGGCCGAGCAGCTCACTCTCGCTATGTAAACGCGGGCCGCCCCCGTAGAATCGCGGGGCCGTGGCGGATCCCGAGATCACCACCCTGATCGTCGACGACCATGAGGTCGTCCGCGAGGGGCTCCGCCTGTCGCTGAGCCGCGCGCCGCACATCCGCGTGATCGGCGAAGCGGCCGACGGCGAGGCCGCGGTCGAGCTCGCCGAACGCCGCAAACCGAACGTCGTGATCATGGACGTCCGCATGCCCGGAATGGACGGCCTCGAGGCGACGAAGATCCTCACCGAGCGCGTCCCCGAGAGCGCCGTCCTCATCTTCACCGCCTACAGCGAACGCAGCCTCCTCAGTCGCGGCCTCGAGTCGGGCGCAAAGGGGTACGTCCTCAAGGAGGCGCCGCATGAGACGCTCCTCCGCGCGATCGAAAAGGTCGCCAACGGCGAGGGGTACGTCGATCCCGCGCTCATGCCGGCGTTCCTGACCGGCAAGGACAAAGACGACATGCTCACGACGCGGGAGCGGGAGATCCTCCAGCACCTCGCCGACGGGATGTCGAACGCCGACGTCGCCACGAAGCTCTTCATCAGCCAGGAGACGGTGAAGAGCCACGTTCGCCACATCCTCGCGAAGCTCGAGGCGGACACGCGCACGCAGGCTGTCGCGATCGCGCTCCGCGAAGCGATCATCGACTAGATGGTTGACGTGGCCGACGCCGACCACCGCGAGACCGAGCAAGTCCTCGCGGCAGAGCAGGACGAGCGCCGCCGCATCGCGCTCTTCCTCCACGACGGGCCGGTGCAGTCGCTCGCCGGCGTCGCGCTCATGCTCGACGCGTCGCTCGACCTGATAGAGCGCGGCGATCTCGACGAAGCGCGGAGCATCATTGACCGCGCGCTGATCCGGACGCGCTCGACCGTCGGCGAGTTGCGCGACCTCTCGTTCAACCTCGAGCCGGTAGTCCTACGCGACCACGGATTCGCCGCGGCCCTCGACGCGCTCGGCGAGTCGCGGGCGCGCGAGGAGAACATCGCGGTCGCCTTCGACGTCGGCGCAGTGGACGCGCTCGGCGAGCGGGCGCAGGCGGCGCTGTATCAGATCGCGCGCGAAGCGCTCGAGGAGGCGATCCGCCGCGGGCCCCCCTCCCGCTTCGAGATCACTGCGACCGCCGATGCCGAGGCGCTGCGTCTCGTGGTCCGCGACGACGCCCCGAGCGAACGGCGGCGGCGCGCCCTCGAAGTCCTCGCCGAGCGGGCCCGGACGCTCGGTGCGGCCCTCGCCGTCGAAAACGAGGACGCCGGGACGACGATGATCCTCGAGCTCCCGCTGCGCGGCACGAGCCAGTAGGGTTCGGCTCCGTGAGCGGCCATCTCCTCTTCGTCTGGAAACCCTCGGGCTACGAGCTCGTCGAGCAGGACGGCGACGTGCCGGCCGTCGGCGCCGAGGTCGAGCTCGACGGGCAGCAGCTCCAGGTGATCAAGCTCGCACCGTCACCGCTGCCGGGCGACAAGCGCGCCTGCGCGTACCTCTCCGCTTAACCCGCCGCGATCGATTCGGCCGCCGCGAGGCCGAGAACGAGTGCCTGCGCGAGCCCGCTCGCGTAACCGCCGCTCGCGACGCCGGCTAGAGGCTTGATGTGAAATCGGGGCCGCTCGGGGCCGTTCCAGACCAAGCGAGGGTGGCTCGGCGGTCGCAGCCCAGGCCGGTGGCCTGGGCAAGGCCGACGAGACGGCCTCGCGCCGCGTCTGGAGCGGCATCCGGGCGCCGCTCCTACTTCACATCAAGCCTCTAGTTATGCGAGCGGTTCGTTCTGGACGTTGTGCTCGGTCGCGTACGAGTCGGTCAGCTGGTTGATCGTGCCCATTCCGTCCGGGAACGCGTAGTTGATCTTCACGAACGGCTCCCATTTGTCGGGCAAGGCGTCCTCGGGGAAGATCGCCTCGACCGGGCACTCCGGCTCGCAGGCGCCGCAGTCGATGCACTCCTCGGGGTCGATGACGAGAATCCGGTCGGCCTCGTGGATGCAGTCGACCGGACAGACGTCGACGCACGAACGGTCTTTGATGTCGATGCAGGGCTCGGCGATGATGTACGTCACGAGCCCGACTCTACCGAAGGCACGAGTTCGCTCACGACCGTACCGATCCGCTCATCGAGGGCGGATTTCGCGAGCACCTGATCGAAGCCGGCGGCGTTCGCGGCACGCAGCCCGGCCGTGTCGGTGTGGTTCGTGAAGCCGACGATCGGGATATCGGGATACGCGTCCGCGACCTCCCCCGCATCGACACGCGAGACGTCGGCGAGCACGAGATCCGGATCCTCCGTGTGGTCGGTCGTGATCAGGCGGTGCTCCCGGAGCAGCGCGTCGAGCTTCCCTCGGATGAAGAGGTCGACCCCACAGAGCAGGATCGTCGCCACGGGGAAAGGTTAGAACGCCGCCCAGACGTTGATCAAGGGTGCGTCAGGCCGAGGTCGTCGAGAAGCCGGTTGAGCGCGACGTGGAGCCACCAGTCGCGATGGAAGAACAGCAGCAGCCCGAGCGCGATGAGCATGATGCCGCTCGCGACCTGGATGAGCGTGTAGTGGTCGCGCAGCCAGCGGAACGCGCCCATCGCCCGCGCGAACGCAATGCCGGCGAGGACGAACGCCGCGGCAAGGCCGAGCGAGTACGCCGCAAGCAGCACCGCACCTTTGACGACCGTTCCCGTGTTGCTCGCCAACACGAGCACCGCGGCGAGCACCGTCCCGATGCACGGCGCTGCACACACGGCGAATGCGCCACCGAGCAGGAAGCCCGAGCCGCTGCGGCGCGCGCCGCCAAGGAGCCCGGGTGCGAGGATCCGCTCCGGCACCGGCAGCAGGCCCACGAAGGCGAGCCCGATCACGACGAGGACAAAGCCGGCTATCTCGGTCTGCGCATCCCCCGAGACGACGCCCCCAATGGCCGCTGCGCCCGCGCCCAGGACAACGAAGACGACCGTGAAGCCGGCGACGAACGGCAGGCTCGACGTGACGACGCGCCGCGCAACTCCGCGTTCGCCGAGCCGGTTCGCCTCGATGCTCGAGAGCGCGGAGAGGTAGCCCGGCACGAGTGGCAGCACGCACGGCGTGATCACCGAGGCAAAGCCGGCCGCGAACGAGATTGCGAGCCGCGTGCCCATCAGTCCATCTCGGCGAGCAGGTCGTCGAGCTTTCGCTCCGTCTCTTCGTCGAGTCCCGACGCTGCAGTGGTAGGCGGTTCGTCGTCCCGCCCGTGGCTCCAGCGCCAGACGGCGAGCGCGAGGATGAGCGCGCCGCCGAGCACGCCCGCGATCGGGAGCCACCATGCGAGGAGGTCGAAGCCGCTGTGCGACGGCTCCGCGAGGATCGCCTGGCCGTAGTTCGCGACGAGTGCAGTCTCGATCCGTTGGGCCGTCCAGCAGGCCGCGATCCTCTGGGCGATGTACGTCTTGATCTGTTCCGCGGCCTGCGAGTCCGACTGGTCGAGGGTCGTGTGGCACGTCGGGCACATGACCTGTCCCTCGAGGAAGGAGAGCGACGTGTGGGGATGCGCGCACGCGGCAGCCGGACCGGCCAGCGCCAGCGCCGCCGCCACGACCGCGAGGAACCGCCAGGTCACGAGACCTCCTTCAGAGCCGCGCGGAACGCCGATGCGAACTCGGAGCTCGAGATCGGGCCGGCGAGGTGGGCGACGATCTTCCCGCTGGCGTTCAGGACATACGTCTCGGGCACCTGCGAGATCCCGTAGCTACTCGTCACGTCGCCGGAGCCGTCAGCGAGCATCGGGAACTTCAGACCGTGGGCGTCAACGAATGTCCGCGCATCGGAGGCGAGGTCGTGGTAGTCGATGCCGAGGAAGGTCACGCGGCGCCCGTAACGGAGGTAGTACTTCTCCAGTACCGGCGCTTCGCTCTTACACGGGATGCACCACGACGCCCAAAAGTTCAGCACGACTCCGCGTCCGCGAAATGCCGAGAGGGAGACGTCGTCGCCCGTCGGATCTGGGCCCGGGTCGAGCAGCGGCAGGGAAAACATCGGCGCCTGCGAGCCCACGGGCGGTGCATGCTGCTGATGCGTGAGCTTCCAGACGAGCAGCGCGAGCAGTCCAGCCACACACGCGAGCGCCGCGACCTGCCCGATGAGCTTCGCGCGGCCGGTCACGACTTCAGCGCCGCGGTGAGGTAACGGTCGAGCTCGCCCGAGAACGGCTGGTCGCTCACCGGCCCGAGGATCTCACCGCCGACGACGTGGCCTTGCCGGTTGAGGACGTACGTCACGGGTAGGCCGGGCACCCCGTACCTCCCGGTCAGACGACCGCCGCCGCCGACCGTCGGGTACGTCACGCCGTGTGCCGAGATGAAGTGCTGCGCGTCGTTCGACGCGTCGTTTGTGTCGATGCCGAGGACGACCACGCCGTGCGAACGGTAGTCCCGCCAGACCTTCTCGAGCGCCGGAGCCTCGCGCTTGCACGGACTACACCACGAAGCGAAGAAGTTGAGGACGACCGCCTTGCCGCGAAGCGACTTCAGCGAGACCGTGCTGGTGCCGTTCAGCCGCTGGAGCGAGAACGCCGGCGCCCGCTGGCCGACCCGCGGCGGCTGAGGCTGGTGCGTGAGTCGCCAGAGAAGCAACCCGGCGAGCACTCCCACCGCAGCGATCGCAAGCGTCTGCCCCGCGAGCACGAGCGTGCCGCGGTCGAGACGCACGTCAGCCGGCGAGAATGAAGACCGGAGTCCCGACCTTCACGCGCGAGTACAGCCACTCCGCGTCGGGAACCTGCATGCGGATGCAACCGTGCGATTCGGAGTGGCCGATCGACCACGGCTCGGAGGTGCCGTGGATCCCAACGCCCGGGGTGCTGAGCCCCATCCAGCGCGTGCCGAGCGGGTTTCCCGGCCCGGGCGGTACCGGCTTGAGGCCTGCCGCCCACGCGTCCTGCGTCGGCGGATACCACCACGGGTTCAGCTCCTTCACGATGATCGTGAAGTCCCCGAGTGGCGTCGGATAGATCGGCTGCCCGGTCGCGACGGGGAACTCCCGCACGAAGCGCTCGCCGTGGAACAGATCGAGCCGGTTGAGGCCGCGATGGATGACGATGATCGGCCCCACCTTGACGTCGGGGGCCTTCAGTTCCTGCACCGGCGCGACGATCGTCGCGCGCGTCCCCGTCTGGATCGCGTCGCGGATGAGGATCTGCGCCACGAACACGCTGAGCCGATGCCCAGGATGGTCGTGGAAGAGCACCGGGTGGCCGTGGTGGATGAGGATGACGCCCGGGCGGGCGCGGAGGTACGTCTGCGTGGCGAGATTCTTGACCCACTTGTGCAAGAGCGTCTTGGCGAGTGTCGGCTTCAGCGGGACGACGGTGCTCGCCGGCGCCGTCAGAGCCGTCTGCACGGCGGCGCCGACGGGTATGGACGTGTGGAAGTGCGCGGGCAGAACCGAGAAACCGTGGTGCGCGACCCGCACGGCGAGCGGCGCGTTGTACGCCTTCTTCACCGCGTGCGTCGCCTGGCCCGCGGTCATGCCGCCGACGTCGACCGTGCCGATCATCACGCCGGTCGCGATCGTCGTCGGAACCGGCTGCGCGTTCGCGACGTTTGCGCCGGCGGCGAAGGCACACACGGCGGCGATGCAAAGGATGGATCCGGTGCGTCTCACAGTTTCACTCCAGCGAGAGTCAGCTCCCACGGCTTGCGAATTGTAGCCGGGGGAACGGCGGGTCAAAGGCGTCGAATCGCGACCACGGCGACATCGTCGGACAAGTCGCCGCCGGCGAACTCCCGGGCGTCCTCGGCGACCGCGGTGGCGAGCGCGCGCACCGGTAGGTCGTGCCGCTCCGCGAGCAGCGCGTCGAGCCGGTCATCGCCGTAGAGCTCGCCCTCCCGCCGCGCCTCGATGACCCCGTCCGTGTACAGCACGAGCGAGGCGCCGCGCGGCAGCTCCGCCCGCACGTCCGAGTACTCCTGTCCCGGCTCGATGCCAAGCACGAGACCGTGGGGAGCGAGGCGGGACACCGTGCCGTCGTCGAGGACGAGACGCGGCGGCGGATGCCCGGCGCTCGCCGCGGCGACCGTCCCCGCGACACCGTCCACGACGACGTAGCTCATCGAGATGAACTTGCCGCCCGCTATCTCGCGGCAGATCACGTCGTTTGCGGCAGTGAGGAAGTCGGCAGGCTCCGCGTGCTCACGCACGAGGGAACGAAAGACGAACTTCGCCATGGCCATGTCGGCGGTCGCCTCGACGCCGTGGCCGGTGACATCGCCAAGCACGACCGCGAGCCGCCCGTCGTCGAGCGCGAGGAAGTCGTAGAGATCGCCGCCGATCTCGACCCGCGACGACGGCTCGTACACCTCCCCCACCTCGAGCCCTTCGACGACCGGACGCGCACGCGGCAGGAGTGACCGTTGCATGGTGTCCGCGAACTGCTTCTGCTGCTGGTAGAGGCGCGCGTTGTCGATCGCGAGCGCGGCCTGCGCGCCGATCGCCTCGGCGGCCTCGACCACCTCGTCCGTCAGCGGGCTGCCGGGCCGGAAGCGGTAGATCTCGAGCGACGCGAGCACCTCGCTCGGTAGAGCGATTGGGAGGATCGCGCCGGTCCAGCCCTTCACGAGGAACGGTGCGAGGCTCGGCACGAACTGGTCGCGCGTGTCAGGCCTGAGCCGGAACCCCCGGCCGTCGCGGAACAGGTGTTGCACCTCGCGGTGACCGAACGGCGCCGCGTGGCCGACGATGCCGCGGAAAGCGTCGGCAAGCGTGTCGTCGCGTACATGGACGGCGTGCGGCAGAAGCTGCTCGCGCCGTTCGTCGGGCATCCGGACGACCGCAGCGTCGACGTCGAGCACGTCGACGACGGTGCGCGCGAGCGCCTCGAGCGTCTCGTCGAGCGAGAGGCTCTGGGCGAACGAGCGTGAGATCTCGTAGAGCGCTCGCAGGCGGCGCGCGGCCGCGCGCTCAGCCGCGAGCGCCGCCTCGCGCTCGTCTCCGAGCCGGGTCGTCTCCTCGTGCAGCTGCGCATTCCGGACTGCAACCGCAAGCTGTCCCGCCAGCGCAGCGAGCAGCGCCGTCTCGTGCGCGCCGAAGGAGCGCCGCTCCTCGGGATACGCCGCGAGCAGACCGACGACATCACCACGCGCGACGAGAGGCACCGCCAGCGCCCCGGCCACCTCGACGGCCGGGGAGAGCCGCGCCGGGCCGAGCGCGAGGTCGAGCAAACGCTCCGCCGGCGGCGCGGTCGGGGTCGGGACTCCGCGGCCCGCCGCCTCCTCGAGGCTCCCGTCTGCGGTACGAAGATGGACGGCGACACGGTCGACACCGAGGATCTCGGAGACCCGCTCGACGGCGGTCTCGAGCGTGTGCGCGACGGAGAGCTCGGCCGTCGCCTGGACGACCACCTCGAGCAGCGCCCGCGTGCGCGTGAGCTCGTGCGCCAACTCCCGGGACTGCTCGCCCGAGCGGAGCGCGGCGGCCACCCTGACCCCGAACGTTCCGAGACGGGCGATCTGCTCGGCGGTGGGCTCGCGACCGTCCGCGTGGAGAAGCTGGAGGACACCGGTCTCCGGGTTTCCGAGCGGCAACTTCGTCCCGCCTTCGGGCCACGCCTCGGTGAGCCGGATGCCGTGCGCAGCAATAGCGACGAACTCGGTACCGCGCCGCTCCCAGAGAATCGCCGCGGTCGCACCGGCTACGGCGGCTGAGAGGCGGACGATCTCCCCGGCTTGATCTCCTTCGGCGAGCGCCGCGGCGAGCGCGTCGCCTGCGAGCTCGAGTGCCGGCCGTGCGAGCGACTCGGCCGGATTGCCGGTGCCGAACGCACGAAGCACGAGCAGCGCCTGGGCAGCGCAAAGCTCCGCCGCGAATCGCTCTTCGTTCGAGAACGGATCACCGGCGCGAAGCAACTCGAGCGAGGCGCCGGCGTTTCCCGCGACGACCATGAACAGATCGGACGCGCCCGCGAGCTCTGCCGCATGACGAGTCGCCACGGGTGCCCGCTCGAGGTTGTCGAGCGCGACGGCGGGCAGATCTTCGACGGGCACGCGCGTCCCGGCGAGTTCTGCCGCGAGCGTCGCCGGCCCGGCGACGGCGGCCGCCTCGAGCTCGGCGGCGTCGGCGGCCGGGATCCGGATCAGCGCGACGTCGGCGCGGGCGACCGAGCGCGCAGCGGCTGCAATCTCGGCAAGCGCTTCCGTGCAGGTCCGCGCCGCAGCAGCGGCGGACACGGCGCGCACGAGCGCCGCGAGTGACACGGCCGGCAACCGGGCGGATGCGGTGCTGCTCACGCCTGAGAAGTATGGCCCTCAGCCGGCGAGACGCGCCTCGCGCCGCTCCCACACGCTGCCGCGGCACATCGGGCACTGCGGAAGGATCACGTGCACGACGACGCCGTAGCCGCAGTCGGCGCACCGAAACTCTCCGGCGGCATCTGATCCCGCTGCGACGAACTCGAGCAATCCGGGGTCTTCGACCGCTTCCCCCAGGTCGATTGCAGGCTCAATCGCCACTCGCGCCATCGCCGTTGAGATTCCCCCATACTGCGCCCATGCAAACCGGACGCCTGACCTGGATCGCCGGTCTCGTGCTCACCCTCTCGCCCTTCATGGACTGGTACGCGGCAACGCTGCCGAACGGGCTGACGTACGGCGTGACCGGCTGGCATACCGGCGCACTCGGGAAGCTCGTCTTCTTCATCGGCCTCGTGACCCTCATCCTCGAAGCGTTGCGCGATACCGGGATCGGGCTTCCGGCTTCGATCCCGCACGAGTTCGTCCTCATCGCGCTCGGCTCCCTCGCCTCGATCTTCGTCCTCGTGCGCCTCGCTTCGATCCCTAACACGTACTTCGTCTCGGGCGGGCTCGGGATCGGCGTGTTTGTCGCGCTGTTCGCAGCGCTCGGGCTCGTCGCGGCCGGCCTGCTCCGGCTCGCGAACGACCCCGCCTAGAGCGGGACGATCGTTTTCGCCTGATCGACGAGCTCGTCGAGGTCGAAGCCCTTGCCGACGAAGCCGCTCGCGCCACTCGAGGTGGCCTGACGCTCGCCCGCCTCGTCGACCTGGCCGCTGAACATGAGCACCGGGATCGAGCCGACGCCGTATCGCTCCTGAATCTGCCGCAGCATCTCCCAGCCGTCGACATGCGGCATCATCACGTCGAGGAGGATCAGCTCGGGCTTGCGCGACTCGATCGCCGCGAGACCTTCTGCGGCGCTCGCCGCCTCCTGCACCGCGTAGCCCTCGCGCTCGAGCTGAAGCCGGACGAGCTCGCGCATGCCGGCGTCATCGTCGACGAGCAGCACCGACGGGCCGCTCTGCTGGCGCCCCGGGCCGGAGCGGACGAGGAACGCCTCGAGGTCGCCGCGGCGATACCGGCGGTGGCGGCCGGGCGTGTAGAAGGTCGGGATCCGGCCGTGATCCGACCACTTGCGGATCGTGCTCTGCGCGACGCCGAGGAACTTCGCCGCTTGCCCGAGCGTCATCCATTCCGGCTCGCGGCGGCTCGGGTCTTCGCGGTAACTCACGGGAGGGAATCTGTCCAATTCTGTCTCTTTTTACACGTCACGGCGTGTAGTCGACGGCGCCGAGCTGGTACGCGTCGAACGCCGCGGCGAGCACGGTCGTGAGGTCTCGCGGCCAGCCGGGAACGGAGCTGCGCTCGTCGAGGAGCTCGCGCGCCCACATGTCCGCCTTCCCGTACTCCGCGGCGAGCTCCTCGAGCGTGTACGTCCCGCCGACGCGCTTGCGGAGCTCGCCGACGATCAACTCGAGGAGCTCGAGCAGTTGGTGGTAGCGGCCGACGTCGTCCCGCGTGGCCTCGAGCCGACGGGTGCCGTCCTCCCACTCGTGCCTGGCGACAGCGACAACGCTCACGCGCTGAGTGTGCAGCAGCGATCGGGCCACAGCGGCTCGAGCTCTGCTGCGATCCGCTCTCCGAGCTCGTAACCCGGCCGGGCGAGCGCGTACGCGACGTGGGCGTGGAGGCACTTGAGGCTGCCGGTCCGACGGGATCCGCCGACGCCGAAGTCGAGGGACGCGCCGCCGTCGATTCGCTCCGAGCCGCTCGCGAGCTTGCGGCGGATCCGGCGCTGCTCGTCGTCCGCCGCAGCGAGGCTCGCCGTGAGCTCCGGCTCCTCCCGCGCGGCCGCGCTCCAGCGCTCGACCCCGCCGGCCGCCTCGAGGCGCGACACCGCAGCGACGAGATGCGGGCACGTGAGGTAGTACGTCGTCGGAAAGGGGTCGCCGTCGACGGTGTACGGCTGCTGCTCGGTTACCGCCGGCGCGCCAAATGGGCAGCGGACGACCACGCGTTGGAAGGCGCGCGGCTCGCGCCCGAGCTGACGTGCGACGACCTCCCGGTCACCCTCAATGGCCACGGCGAGCCATTCTGCCTGCGCCGCCACTGCGGGATGTCCTTGACGATGAAGAGGTGCTCGCCGGGACGGATGTAGCCGAGGAGCCGCTCCTGCGCCACCAATGCCGCCGGCGTCGACGCCTCCTCGAGCTTCCGCTCGAGGACCGCCCGCTGGCGCTCGAGCTTCGCAACTTCCGCGAGCCGCTCCGCACGCTGCGCGCGCGACGAGAAGAAGTCGTGCAGCGGCCGGTAGTAGAGAAGCCCGACGAGGACGAGCACGGCGACCGCGAACCAGCGGCGGTTGAGCAGCGAGCGCGCGCGGCGGCGCGATGTCGCGGAAGCCATAGCTCCGAGATTTCTCGGGCCGTGGCGGCTTCCCTTCCCGGACGCGGGAGTTGGCGGTAGATCAGTCGATCAGTTGTCCGCGCCCCAGATCCCGACGTCGGCAAGCTCGCTTGACGTGTAGCTCGTGTGCGTCGAGACACTTGCACGGAGCCCGGGTGCGCAGATCAGGTCGTGGGCATAGCAGAGCTCCACCGTTGACGACTCGTACGCCGCGGGGATGTTCCCGCTCGCGGGCTGAGCCCGATCGTCGTCCAAACGCCTAGTCGGCGCTTCGCCGACCCTAACACCGTCGATGTGCGTCGACCTAACGGCCGAATGACGCGCGAGAGGTCGCGAGCGCCGGCTGCTCAAAGCCACGTCACGAACAGACGTGCGAGCTCGCATGCTACGCGACGTCTACTTTGATGACGTTCGTCGAGCCGGGGATGTTCACCGCGGTACCCGCCGTGATGACGACGCGGTCGCCGGACTCGACGATGCCGGCGTCGCGGGCGGCGTCGACCGCGAGCCGCCAGAGGTCTTCGACGTTGCCCGTCTCGGTGATGAGCACCGGGGTCACTCCCCACTCGAGAGCGAGCTGGCGCATGGCCCAGTCGACGTGCGTGAGCGCGACGATCGGACGGCGCGGTCGCAGCCGCGCGACGGCGCTCGCAGTTCGGCCGGAGAACGTCGGGACGAGGATCGCCTTCGCCTGCAGCGCCTCGGCGAGGTCGCAGGCCGCGTTCGACATCGCCTGACCGATCGTCGGATCGTCCCAGCGCGTCGGAAGTTCGTGCCGGTAGTCGAGGCTCGGCTCGACCGCGCGCGCGATTCGGTCCATGTACGCGACCGCCTCCACCGGGTACTCGCCGACGGCGGTCTCGCCGGAGAGCATCACGGCGGACGTCCCGTCGAGGATCGCGTTCGCGACGTCGCTCGCCTCGGCGCGGGTCGGCTCGGGCGAGTGGACCATCGTCTCGAGCATCTGCGTCGCCGTGATCACCGTCTTCCCGAACTCGAGCGCCCGGTGGATGATCCGCTTCTGCACGAGCGGGACGACGGCCGGGCCGATCTCGACGCCGAGGTCGCCGCGCGCGACCATGACCGCGTCCGTCGCGACGAGGATGTCGTCGAGGACGTCGACCGCCTCCGCCTTCTCGATCTTCGCGATCACGTGCGCGTGCGAGCCGGCCTGCTCGAGCAGCGCCTTCAGGTCGCGGACGTCGGCGGGCGAGCGGACGAAGGAGAGCGCAACGAAGTCGACCCCTGTCGCGAGCGCCCAGTCGAGGTCGTCCATGTCCTTGCGGGTCAGCGACGGAATCGGGAGCGGGACGCCCGGCAGGTTGACGCCCTTGTGCGACGAGACGGTGCCGCCGACGACGACCGCGCAGCGCGCCCGGCCCTTGTCCACCTCGTCGACGCGAAGGCGGATGAGGCCGTCGTCGATGAGGACGTCATGGCCGGGCTCGAGGACGTCGCCGATCACCGCCGGGGCGACGGGCAGGTCGCCGTCGGTCGCCGCGCCTTCGGAGCACACCGTGATCTCGTCGCCGGCGTGCAGGACGACCGGTTCGTCGAGATTTCCAAGCCGGAGCTTCGGCCCCTGGAGGTCGGCGATGAGCGCGACGGGACGGCCCATCTCCGATGCGATCTCGCGAACGAGCCAGGCGCGGTGCGCGTGCTCGGCGTGCGTGCCGTGGGAGAGGTTGAATCGAACGGCGTCGACACCCGCCGCGATCAACGCGTGCAGCCGCTCACGCGATTCGGACGCAGGCCCGAGCGTGGCGACGATCTTCGTCCTCCGGTCCATCGCCATGTGATCCAGCCTATCGAGCCACTCCGACGCGATCCTGCAACGAAACCGCGCCAAAGCCGTACCGGTCGGTGGACGACGCTCCCGCCATGAGGATCGTCCCCGGGGGGAGCTCAATTGGTAGAGCATCCAACCGTCAATTGGAGAGGTGCCGGTTCGAATCCGGCCCCCGGGGCGCTACTGATGGCATACTCAGCCCAGTTGACGGTTGGGTGCTAGTTGAGCTGCCCGGGAGGCCCGCTTCGGCGGGCCTCCCGCTTTCTAAAGCGGAGCACTCGCCGGGCGAAGCCTTGAGGAGGTCAGCCCGTCAGCCCTTGCTAGATCGAGCGCTTCGCGCGCGGGAACGCGTCCCAGCCGGGATACACCGCGCTCTCGCCGAGTTCCTCCTCGATCCGGAGGAGCTGGTTGTACTTCGCGACGCGGTCGGTGCGAGCGGGCGCGCCCGTCTTGATCTGGCCCGTGCCGAGCGCGACGGCGAGGTCCGCGATCGTCGCGTCCTCCGTCTCGCCTGAGCGGTGGGACATGAGTGCGCTGTAGCCGTTCGCGTGGGCGAGCCGCACCGCTTCGATCGTCTCGGTGAGCGTGCCGATCTGGTTGACCTTGATGAGGATCGAGTTTGCGACGCCCCGTTCGAAGCCGTCGCTCAGCCGCTCGACGTTCGTGACGAAGAGGTCGTCGCCGACGAGCTGGACGCTGTCGCCGAGCCGCTCCGTTGTCGCTTTCCAGCCGTCCCAGTCGTCCTCCGCGTTCCCGTCCTCGATCGAGACGACCGGGAATTTCTCCGTCAGATCGGCCCAGAACTCCGCCATCTCCTGCGGCTGCGCCTCGCGACCTTCGAAGCGGTAGACGCCGTCGGAGAAGAGCTCGCTCGACGCCGGGTCAAGCGCGATCGCGACGCGGTCGCGGTGGCCAGCGCGCTCCGCTGCCTCGAGGATCACCTCGATCGCCGCCTCGCTCGTCGGGAGATCCGGCGCGAAGCCGCCTTCGTCTCCTACCGCGGTCGAGAGGCCGCGCTCGTGGAGGAGCGACTTCAGGGCGTGGTAGGTCTCGGCGCCGATCCGCAGGGCCTCCGAGAAGCTGTCCGCCCCGACCGGGACGAGCATGAACTCCTGGAGGTCGATCGAGTTGTCGGCGTGGACGCCGCCGTTGATGACGTTGAGCATCGGCACGGGAAGCGTCGTCGCGTCCGCGCCGCCGAGGTGGCGGAAGAGGGAGACGCCGGCGTCCGCAGCGGCGGCCTTCGCGTTCGCGAGGGAAACCCCGAGGATCGCGTTCGCGCCCAGCCGGCCCTTGTTCGGCGTCCCGTCGAGCTCGATGAGACGACGATCGACCGCGTCCTGATCCACGACGTCGAGATCACGAATCGCGTCGGCGATCTCGCCGTTGACGTTCGCGACCGCCTGCGCGACGCCCTTTCCGCCCCACGCCGGGCCGCCGTCGCGTAGCTCGACTGCCTCGTGCACTCCGGTCGAGGCGCCCGACGGAACGATCGCGCGGCCGCCGTTGATCTCGACCTCGACGGTGGGATTGCCGCGCGAGTCGAGGACTTGGCGGGCATGGACGTGGCGAATCGGCGTCACTCGGTCTGCTCCTTGAGGTGTTGTTCTTTAGCCCGGTCGTAGTACGCGTCCTGCCGCTCGAGCGGCAGCTCGCTCCAATTCTCGCCCGCCTCCGCCGCGAGCGTCTCGGCAACCTCCACCCGCCGGCGAAAACGCCGCGCCGCGCGCCGCAGCTCCAGCTCGGGATCGACGTCGAGCTTGCGCGAGACGTTGACGGCGGCGAAGAGAACGTCGCCGAGCTCGTCGCCAGACGGCTCCTCTCTCAGCTCGCGCAGCTCGTCGTCGAGGTCGGCCATCGCGCCCGCGAGGTCGGGGTACTCGAAGCCGACCGCCTTCGCGCGTTGCTGGATCTTCCGCGCGTAGAGGAGCGCCGGAAAGCCTTCGGCGACGTCGTGGAAGATCCCCTCCCGCCCCTCCTGATCGACCTTGATCCGCTCCCAGTTCGAACGAACCCGCTCGGGCGTGTCTGCTTCGACGTCCCCGAACACGTGCGGGTGGCGCCGCACGAGCTTCGCGTGAACGCCGCGCGCGACCTCCGTGAGATCGCCGGCGCCGCGTTCCTCCAGCAGCAGCGAGAGGAAGTAGACCTGGAAGAGAAGATCGCCCAGCTCGTCGAGCAGCTTCGCGTCGTCCGCGGCGAGCGCGGCGTCGGCGACCTCGTACGCCTCCTCGACCGTGTGCGGGACGATCGTCTGCGCCGTCTGCTCGCGATCCCACGGGCAGTCGCGGCGCAGCCGCTCCGTCAGCGCTTGAAGTTCGAGGAGGGCCTCCGCGAGGCGGGGACCCTCCACGTCAGGTCGTCGTCGGCAGCGCGGTCGTCGTCGCCGGGGCGTAGCCGCCCTGGTAGCTGACCTTCCCCTTGTACTGGTTCGTCAGGTCGGTGAGCCATTGCTGCCACAGCTTCTCTTGGGCAGCCTGGAGAAGGGTCGACTGGATCGTCGGCTGCGCCTGGCTGAACGGCGTCGTGTGAGCCTTTACATTCGTGATCGGCCCGAGTGCCTTGATGATGTGCCAGCCGAACTGGCTGTGCACCGGCGCCGAGATTTGCCCGGTCTTGAGCGCGAACCCAGCCTTCGCGAACGGCGGGACCATCTGGGTGCACGAGCCGGACTGCCCGCTTTTGGCCATGCAGAGCTTTCCACCGTTCGGGGCTGAGCCCGTGTCCGTCGAGTACTTCTTCGCCAGGTCAGCGAAATTAGCGCCGGCCTGCAGCTTCTTCTCGAGCGTGAGCGCTTCGGCCTTCGTCTTGACGAGGATGTGCGCGATGTTGCGCGTCGTCGCCGCGGGCACGGAGTACTGCGCCTTGTTGGTGTTGTAGTAGTCCTGCTCCTGCGCCGTGGTCACTTTCGCGGTCGCCGTGACCTTCGTCTTGAGCTTCTGGCCGAGGAGGTTGAGGTACACCTCCTGGCGCGCCGTCGTCATATCGAGACCCTGTTTCTTCAGCGTCGCCGCGAGCTTCGCCATGCTCCCCTTGAACTGGGTCTTCGCGAGATTCGTAAGGAACGCGGTCACGTCGCCCTTGCTCACCGAGACGCCTTCCTTCGACGCCTGCTGCTTCACCTCGGCGTACTGCACGAGATAGGCGACGACCTGGTCGCGCAACGTCGTGTACGCCGGCGTCCCAGGCGTCGGTTTCTGGCCCTGCGAAACGGCGATGGCGACGGCCTGCGCGAGGAAGCCCCTGAACTGGGAGGCCGGGATCGGCGTCCCGTTGACCAGCGCGACGGCGTTCGCGGGAACGTTGGAGCTGCCACCGCAGGCGGCGAGGGAGGCGACGAGCGCAAGCAGTAGAGGCACAAACAGGAGACGAGTCTTCATTTCCATCCAGTGAGATAGAGGTCCGCGGGGGCGCCGCCACGCGAATTTGGCTTCAGGCGGCTCGGCGCGCGTCCAAGATAGCATCGACCAACTGAACCGCTTGGGCTATTTCCTCCTGCCCGCGCATGCTCACCTCCTGGCTCGACGACGCGTAGATGGCGGTTTTCGCGCGATCGCGCAGCTCCCGTAGCTCCGCCGAGCCGAGCACGAGCCGGCCGACCGTCGCCTTGCCTCCCTGGAAGACGAGGTAGTCGGCGCCGAGGAGCGCGACCTTGATCTTCGCTTCCTGGATGCGGAAGAGGTTCTCGACGGGCTCGGGGAGCGGGCCGAAGCGGTCCTCGAGCGAGAGCTGGAGCTCGCGCAGCTCGTCCTCCGTCTCCGCGAGCGCGAGCCGGCGATGGATGTCGATGCGGAGCGCCTCCGAGTCGACGTAGGCGCCGGGGACGTAAGCGTCGACACGCGCGTCTACCCGGACAGGTCTCCCGATGGTGCGCTTCTGTCCCTGCATCTCCGCGACGGCCTCGTTGAGGAGCTCGACGTAGAGCTCGAAGCCGACGGCGGCGACGTGGCCGGACTGCTCCGCGCCGAGCAGCTCGCCGGCGCCGCGGATCTCGAGGTCACGCATGGCGATCGCGAATCCGGCGCCGAGCTCCGTGTGGTCGGCAAGCGTCGAGAGGCGTGCGCGCGCCTCGTCGGTCAGCTCGCGGGCGTCGGGATAGAAGAGGTACGCATACGCGGTCGCATCCGAGCGGCCGACGCGGCCGCGGATCTGGTAGAGCTGGCTCAAGCCGAGCATGTCGGCGCGCTCGACGATGAGCGTGTTCGCCTGCGGGATGTCGATCCCCGACTCGATGATCGTCGTCGAGACGAGCACGTCGGCGTCGCCGCGAAGGAACGCGTGCATCTGATCCTCGAGTCCCTTCTCCTTCATCTGCCCGTGCGCGACGAGAAAGCGGAGCTTCGGGCAGAGCTGCTGCAGCGACGCCGCCCGCTCCTCGATCGTCTCGACGCGGTTGTGGAGGAAGAACGCCTGGCCGTCGCGCTCCGCCTCGCGCTCGAGCGCGAGCTTCACGAGCTCCTCGTCGTACTCACCGACCGTTGTCCGGATCGGGCGGCGCCCCTCGGGCGGCGTTTCGATGATCGAGATGTCGCGCATACCCGCGAGCGAGAGATGCAGCGTGCGCGGGATCGGCGTGGCGCTGAGCGTGAGGACGTCCACCTCGAGGCGCAGCGACTTGAGGAGCTCCTTCTGCGCGACGCCGAAGCGCTGCTCTTCGTCGAGAATCACGAGACCGAGCTCCTTCGGGATCACGTCGCGCGAAAGGACGCGGTGCGTGCCGATGAGGACGTCGACCTTGCCGGCGCCGAAGTCGGTGAGGATCCGCTTCGTTTCCTTCGGCGCGACGAAGCGCGAGACCATCTCGACGCGGATCGGGAAGTCGCGGTAACGCTCACGAAACGTGTTGAAGTGCTGCTCGGCGAGGATCGTCGTCGGCGCGAGGAGGAGCGCCTGCTTGCCGTTGACCGCGACGGCAAACGCGGCGCGGACCGCGACCTCGGTCTTCCCGAACCCGACATCGCCGCAGACGAGGCGGTCCATCGGACGCGCCGTCTCGAGATCTTCCATCACCGACTCGATTGCGGTCGCCTGGTCGGGTGTCTCGCGGAACGGGAACGACGCCTCGAGCCGCGGCAGCCACTCGTGCGAGAGGTCGTATGCGATGCCCTCGCGCGTCTGCCGCTGCGCGTAGAGGTTGATGAGCTCGCCGGCGAGCTCGCGGACGGACTCGCGCGCGCGCGACTTCATCGTCTGCCACGCCTTGCCGCCGAGCTTCGAGAGCGCGGGCGGGCCGGCGTCGGCGCCGACGTAGCGCGAGACCTTGCCGAGCTGCTCGTGCGGGACATAGAGCCGGTCCTCACCGCGGAACGCGAGCAGGAGGTAGTCGCGCGTCACGCTCGCGACGGTTTTCGTCTCGAAGCCGAGGAGCTTCCCGACGCCATGGTCCTCGTGCACGACGTAGTCGCCGGTGCGGAGGTCGGCAAAGCTCTGGAGCGCGCGGCCGCCGAGGCGGCGCTCGCGCGGCGCGCGGCGGCGGAAGACCTGGTGGTCGGGCAGTAAGACGAGCCCGAGATCGCGCCAGACGAAGCCGCGGCGCGCCGGCGCGATTGCGAACAGGAGCTCCGGATCCTCGGGCAGATCCTCCCCGGGCTCGAGCACGCGAGCCTCGACACGGCGGAGGAGGTTCTGCGTGCGCAGCGCCTCGCCGCGGTGCGGGAACGCGACGACGACCCGCTGGCCGGTACGGATCAGGGCGGCGAGCTCGCCCTCAGCCTCGGCGAGGCCGCGCGAGGCGATCGCCGGCTTCTGCGCCTCGAAGGCGAACGGCTGGTTTTGGGGGAACGGATCGAGCTCACTCGCGCCGTCGAGCGACGGCGCCTCGACGCCGTCCTCCTCCCAGACACGGCGCACAGCGTCGGGCTCGAACACGAAATCGGGCGGGCCGGCGAGCGCAGGCACGAGATCATCCGGAACGGGCGGCGACTCGTTTTCTTCAAGTGACAAGTTGTCACTGAGTGCGTTTTCGTCGAGCGCGCGCTCGGCCGCCGGGTAGAGCGTCGCCTCGACGACCGGGTGGAGCGCGCGCTGCGTGAACGGCGAGAACGCGCGCACCGACTCGATCTCGTCGCCGAAGAACTCGACTCGGAGCGGCTCGCGGCCGGTGGTCGGGAAAACATCGACGATGCCACCCCGCACAGCGAACTGGCCGCGGTCGTCCACCCGCTCGACGCGCGCGTAGCCCGCGAGCGCGAGCGACTCCGCGAGCGTGTCGACGCCCGGCTCCAAGCCCGGCCGCACCTCGACCGGAGCGGAGCGCGCCTCGGCAGGCGGCAGTCCCTCCGCGAGCGCGCGCGCCGAAGCGCAGACGAGCCCGCCGTGCTCGAGGACGCGGAGCGCCCGCGCACGCTCGCCGACGAGATGCGGCGGCGGCGCGAGCCCCGACTCGTACGAGACGCCGCGGCTCGGAAGCAGTCCGACCGCTTCGTCTCCGAGGAACCACGCGGCCGCCTCGGCTGTGTCGCGCGCGTCGGCGTCCTCGGGCAGGAGAACGACCAGACCGCGCCCGAGCTTCTCGTGCAGCGTCGCGAGCAACGCGGGCAGAACGGCTTCGGAGACGCGCGCGCGGGCCGGCAGCGCGTCGACGAACGCGCCGACGCGCTCGTTCTCGACGAGCTCCCGAACGACGGCGTGAAGTACCGGACGGTCCATGACGAAGGGCGGAACCGGCGGTTCCGCTGGGTCGATGGTAATGCGAAGCTTCAGCGCGTACGCTGGAGGGCGTGCCAGGGGGCGAGCGCTTTGGGCCGCTGAAAGAACGTCAGTTCAGGCTGCTCTGGTTCGCGCGAACGGGCTCCTCGATCGGCGACTCGCTGATCCCCGTCGCCCTCATCTTCTCCGTCTACCGGATTCACGGCACCGTGACGGACGTCGGCCTCGTCTTCGCCTGCTATTTCGCGGCGGGAGCAGCGGTGACGCTCGTTGGCGGAGTGTTGGCGGACCGCCTGCCGCGCCGCGTGGTGATGATCGCCGCGGATCTCATCCGGCTGGTGACGCAGGCCACGACCGCCGTTCTCCTGATCGGCGGAACGATGCATCTCTGGCAACTCGCAGTGCTGCAGAGCATCGCCGGCGCGTGTGGCGGCCTCTTCAGCCCCGCTTCGACGGCGCTCATCCCGCAGACCGTGAGCGCCGGCCGCCTGCAGCAGGCGAATGCGCTCCTTGCGTTGTCGCGGAGCGCGACGAACGTGTTCGGACCGGCAGTTGCGGGAGTGATCGTCGCCGCGGCCGGACCTGGTTGGGTGTTCGCGATCGACGCCGGAAGCTTCCTTGTCAGCGTCCTCTTCGTCGCAGCGATGCGAGCGGAGGCGCCCATACGTTCCGCCACGGGCCACTTCTGGAGCGAACTCCTCGACGGCTGGCGGGAAGTGCGCCGCCACCGTTGGCTCACGGCCGGCTTCACGGGTCTCGCGATCGCAAACCTCGGCGTCGGGATGTACATCGTGCTCGGGTCGGCCGTCGCGCGGGACGATCTCGGCGGCGCGGTACCGTGGGGTTTCATCCTCGGCGCAGCGGCGGTTGGGAGCGTTCTCGGCGGCCTCGTCTCGTACCGCATCAAGCCACAGCGGCCGGTCGCGGCGGCGTTCGGGATCTGGGTGCTCATGGCCCTGCCTGCCTTCTCCCTCATCCGGCCGTTCCCGTTGCCGGTGGTGATGGCAGCGGCCGTCGTGTTCGGCGTCTCCGTCGTCATCGGCAACGTCCTCTGGGATACGGCGATGCAGCGCGAAGTTAGCCCGGAGCGGCTGGCGCGCGTCGCCTCGTTCGACGTCCTTCTCTCGCTGGGGCTGCTGCCGGTCGGCTACATAATCGCCGGCCCTGTGTCGGTCGTGCTCGGCGTGCCGGCGGCTCTCCTGCTGGCCGGCGCCTGTATATGCATCCCGAACCTCGGTGTCGTTCTCTTCGTTCGCGACGTGCGCGCCGTACGCGGGGCTACTGCTCCGCTTCGACCGTCTGCTGCCGCTCGGCGGGGATGAACAGCACGCGCCGCGTCCAGTCCGGCATCCACCAGTTCGCGTCGCCGAGCAGCTTCATGACCGCTGGGACGAGCAGCGCGCGGATCACGGTCGCGTCGAAGATGATCCCCGCCGCGAGCCCGATCGCGAACACCTTGATCTCGTAGCCCGGGCTCGACGAGAGAACGAGGAACGCGAACATGAGGATGAGCGCGGCGCTCGTGACGAGCTTCCCCGTCCGCGCGAGGCCGAGCTCGATCGCGCGGTCGGTCGAGCCGGTCTCGTCGTACGCCTCGCGCATCCGCGAGAGCATGAAGACTTCGTAGTCCATCGAAAGGCCGAAGAGGAACGCGAAGATCATCAGCGGGATCCACGCCGGAATCGCCTGCGTCGCGGTGATGTTCCAGAGGGACGAGCCGTGCCCTTTCTGGAAGATGAACACGATGATCCCGTACGCCGCGCCGAGCGAGATGAGGTTGAGGACCGCGGCCTTGATCGCCAGCACGATCGAGCGGAATGCGCGCGTCAGGAGGATCAGCGTGAGGATGAGGACGAACGCGAGGACGTACGCGAAGTTCCCGTAGACGGCGTGGATGAAATCGCGGTCGACCGCGGGTGGGCCGCCGAGGGTCGCAAACGACGGGAGCACGCCGTTGACGTGGTCGATGATCCCCTGGATGCCCGGCGCAGCGCCGTCGATCGCGGGGAACGCCTCGACGAGCGCGTATCTACCGCGGTGCCAGCCGTGGCCGGGCGGCGCGGTCGCGCCGACGACGCCTTGCACCCGCGCCTCCTGCGCAGCCACGAATTGCGCGTTGCCGCCCGTGGAAAGCGTGACGAACGGCTTCATCACGCCGGGCGAGATCCCCGCGTCGGCGAGCATCTGACGGCCCGCGATCGCCGTCCCGGCGCCGGGAAAGTCCTTGAGCTGCGCCTCGTTCGGATTGAGCTGGAGGCCGATTGCGACGAGCACGGCCACGATCGCGAGACCGCTCAACGCGACGGCCCACGGGCGGCGCAGCACGAACCGCCCCCACTTCCCCCACGCGCCGTCCTCGGGATGGCCGCTGTCGGTGAAGCGCTTCGGCATCATCCGCACGCTGTTGATCCGCTCGCCGAGCACCGCGAGCAGCGCCGGCATGAGCGTGATCGCCGCGAGCACCGAGACCGCAGGGATGAGCATGCCGCCGATCCCGATCGACCGGATGAACGGCAGCGGCAGGATGATCATCGAGAGCAACCCGACAGCCACCGTCGAGCCCGAGACGATCACCGAGCGGCCCGCGTGCGTCATCGTCTCGACGAGCGCCGTCTCGACGTCCTCTCCTTCGCGCAGCTCGTCGCGGAAGCGGAAGATCATCAGCAGCGCGTAGTCGATCGCGACACCGAGCCCGACGAGGGCGATGAGGAACTGGACGATGATCGAGACGCTCGTGAGATACGTCAGGGCCCAGACGAGGGTGAACGTGTTGAGAATCGCGGCAGCGGCGACGGCAACCGGCATGAGGATCGCGGGCAGCGTCCCGAAGACGAAGAGGAGGATCACGATCGCACCGAGGGCGCCGATCATGGCTTCGAGCAAGACGTTGCCCGCTCCCGCGCCGTGCGAGCTCGCCTCCTCGAGCGGATCGTGGCCGGTCACGTTGGCCTTGATGTCGCTCGGCAACCCCTTCTGCGCCGCGGCGAGGATGTTGGTTGCGCCGCTCGTCGTCGAGAACGTCGCGAGGCCCGGCGGGTAGATCTCCTCGAACGTCGTGTGCCGGTCCCGCGAGACGTACATGAGGTTGTGCGTCGAGAAGTACGAACTCGTGCGGCCGCCCGGCACCGCCTTCGCGGCGCGCGCCATGGCCTGCTCGATCGGCGTGCTCTTGGTCGCGTCGCCGGCGGTGTGGAAGACTACGACGTCGGGCGGCCTGATCCCCGTTCCAAACTCCTGGAACGTCCGCTGGTTCGTCTCGTAGGCCGAGTAGCCGGGGATCGAGAAGCTCTGGTACCAGCGCTTGCTCACCTGGCTCGCGGCAAAGACGCCGAAGAGCGTGAGCAGCACCCACACGCCGATGACCTTGCGACGGTGGCGCGAGACGACGTGAGCGAGATGAGCGAGCAAGAGAGCTCCTTCCTCCGACATTTAGTTCTGCAACTGAACTATTCGGTATCTGTATCATATGCGCGTGGGGATGCGCAAGTCACAATCGGTCGATGTGGAGACTCCGCCGTTTCGGAGTGTCGCCTTTACGCTCTCGAGCCTCGGCTACGCGATCTCGCGTGGCTTTCACGAGGCACTCGCCCCGCTGTCGCTTGAGCCCGGCGAGTTCGCACTACTGCGTGCCGTCGCGGCGAGCGGCGGCGAGGCGCAGAATGCGCTCGCGGATCGCCTCCATATCTCCCCGAGCTGGATGGTTGCGATCGTTGACACCCTCGAGAGCCGCAAGCTGATCGAGCGGAGACCGCACGCTCGCGACCGCCGCGTCCGCAATCTTCATCTCACAGCCGCCGGGAGGAAGCTTCTCAAGCAAGCTGAGCAGCGCGCGATGGAGTTCGACCGAAACGTGGCAGACCCGCTGAATGAACAGGAGCTACGCCGACTGCTCGAACTGCTCACGCGGATCGCATCCGGGCTCGAGCTCGAGCCCGGCTCGGCGCACTCGGCCCTGCGCGACCGACCATCTAGCGCCGGTTGATCTCGAACTGAGCCTGCGCCATGCCGTCGGCGACGAGTCGCTCGACCGCGTCGGCAGCGCGCGCGACGATCTCCTCCGCGTTCTCGTGCGGCTCGAAGTTCGCGAGCACCCAGTCGGCGAGAGGCCGAGGGTCGCCGCGCTCCGGACGGCCGACCCCGATCCGCAGGCGGAGGAAGTCCTGCGTGCCGAGCACCTGCGCGATCGACCGCAGCCCGTTGTGCCCCGCCAGCCCACCGCCCGCTTTGAGCTCGAGGCGACCGAGCTCGAAGTCGCCCTCGTCGTGGACGACGAGCACGTCTACCGGGTCGAGCTTGAAGAACGCCGCCGCCGGCCCCACCGAGCGACCGGACTCGTTCATGTACGTCTCGGGCTTGAGGAGCGCGAGCTTCTCCTCGCCCACACGCACCTCGGCCATCTGGCCGGAGTACTTCGCGCGCCACGAGCCGGCGTGCCGCCGCGCGAGCTCGTCGACGACCATCCAGCCGGCGTTGTGCCGATTCCGGGCGTGCTCGCGGCCCGGGTTCCCCAGGCCGACGACGAGATACAAGGGTTACTCCTCGGCGGGTGCTTCGTCGCCGGAGGCTTCCGCCTCGGCAGGAGCTTCCTCGCCGCCCTCGGCCGCAGCCTCGCCCTCGGCGCCCTCGGCTTCGGCCTCGGCCGCCGCGAGCTCCTCCTCGGTCAGCTCGGGCTCGACTTCCCTCGTCGGGGCCGTGATCGTGGCGACAACCGCCTCCGTGTCGCCAAGGATCGTGACGCCCTCCGGCGCGACGAGCTCGCCGACGCGGAGCGTGCCGCCGATCTCCATCGTGGAGACGTCGATGTCGATGTGCTCGGGAACCTCGAGCGGGAGCGCCTCGACCGTGACCTCGCGCAGCACCTGCGAGAGGACGCCGCCTTCCTTCACGCCGGGGGCAACGTCGCCGCCGATGAGGTTGACGGAGACCGCCGCGTTGATCGTCTGGTCGAGCCGGACCTCCTGAAGATCGACGTGCGTGACACCGCCGCGCACGGGATCGACCTGGAACTCCTTGAGGATCGAGGCGTGCGTGGAGCCCTTGCCGTCGATCTCGACGTCGAGGATCGAGTGGAGGCCCGCCGCGCCGGTGAGCGCGCGGCGTAGCTCGCGCGACTCGACGCAAATCGCGACCGGCTCGCCGCTGCCGTAGAGAACGCCCGGCACGAAGCCGCTCTTACGCAGGCGCCGCGACTCGGCCGAGCCCAGCGTTTCGCGCTGCGAAACAAGGAGTTTTGTACGTTCTCCGGCCATACCGGCGGCGGAGTGTACCGTCAGCGCGATGAGCTTCGAGGAACTTCTCGAGGGCTGGGACGGTGAGCACGCCGTGATCCGCCACGACGCCGAAAGCGGCGCGTGGATGTTCGTCGGCGTCCACTCCACCGTCCTCGGCCCGGCCGTGGGCGGCACGCGGATGCGCGTCTACCCCACGCCGGCCGACGGCCTGCGCGACGTGCTGCGGCTGTCCGCGGCGATGACGCAGAAGCTCGCGGGGACGGGCTATCCACGCGGCGGCGGCAAGGCTGTGCTCGCGGTGCCGGGCGAGTTGCCGACCGGCGAAGCCCGACGCCATCTCCTCCTGCGCTACGGGCAGCTCGTCGCCTCGCTCGGCGGCACGTACCGCACGGCCGGCGACATGAACATCAAGCCCGACGATCTCGACGTCGTCGCGGAGACGTGCCCGTGGGTCTACGGCGCGTCGGGGACCGGCGGCGACAGCGGCCCCGGCACGGCACGCGGCGTCTTCCACGGCATCCGCGCGACCGTCGAGCACGTCTTCGGATCGGACGACCTCTCCGGGCGGAGCGTGTTGATCCAGGGCGTCGGCGCCGTCGGAGCGAACCTCGCTCGCGAGCTCGCGGAAGCCGGCGCGCGGGTGCTCGTCAGCGACGTCGACGAGGCGCGCGCCGCGGCAACGGGCTTCGAGACCGTCGCGCCGGATGCGGTGTTCGGCTTCGAGGTCGACATCTTCGCGCCATGCGCGGTCGGCGCGATCATCAACAGCGAGACGATCCCGCTCCTCAACTGCCGCGCGGTCGCCGGCGCTGCGAACAACCAGCTTGCGGTGCCGTCGGACGCAGAGCTCCTGAAGCAGCGGGGCATCCTGTTCGCCCCCGACTACGTGGTCAACTCGGGCGGCGTGATCTACCTCATCGCGCTTGTCGACGAGGGCCGGGATGCCGACGGGATCGAGGCCGGACTCGCCGGAATCGCCGACACGCTCCGCGGGTTGTTCGCCGAGGCGGACGCCGACGGCATCACGCCGATTGCCGCCGCGAACCGCATGGTCGAACGGCGCCTCGCCGCCTAAAGCGGCCTACGATGCGGCGCATGCGCGTCCTCGTCACAGGTGGGGCCGGCTTCGTCGGCTCGCATGTCGTCGACGCGCTACTCGCGCGCGGGGACGAGGTGCACGTCGTCGACAACCTCTCCACCGGCTCGCGCGAGAACCTCGCCGCCGGCGCCGAGCTCCACGAGCTCGACATCCGCGATCCGGCCATCGAGGCGCTGGGAGCCGAGCTCCGGCTGGACGTCGTCTTCCACCTCGCTGCTCAGGCCGACGTCGGCACATCGGTCGAACGGCCCACGTTCGACGCCGAGGTCAACGTCATCGGAACCGTGCGCGTCCTCGAAGCTGCGCGGGCGGCTGGTGCACGGGTCGTCTTCACCTCGAGCGGCGGGACGATCTACGGCGAATGCGACGAGCCAGCCACGGAGGACCACCCGCGCGTCCCGCTCGCCCCGTACGGTGTCTCGAAGCTCGCGGGCGAGGAGTACCTCGCGGGTTGGAACCGCCTCTACGGGACGAACCACGTCGTGCTGCGCCTTGCGAACGTCTACGGACCGCGTCAGCTCCCGGCCCTCGAGGGCGGAGTCATTGCCATCTTCCTCGACCGCTTCGCGCGCGGCGAGACCGCCCAGATCTTCGGCGACGGCTCAGTGGAGCGCGACTTCGTCCACGTGAGCGATGTCGCAGCCGCATTCCTCCGCGCCGCCGAGACAGGCACCGGCACGTACAACGTCGGGACGGGAGTAGCAACGAGCATCCTCGACCTCTATCGCCTCTGCGCCACCGCGGCCGGAGTCGACCGGGAACCGAACTTCGCCCCGCCCCGCGCAGGTGACCTGCTGCGTAACGTCATTGACGCGGGTCGAGCAGAGCGCGAGCTCGGCTGGCACGCCGGCACACCGCTCGCCGAGGGCATCGCTCGTACGTTGGAACAGCCAGCGAGGTAGCCCGCTTCCCGGCGCAGAAGGCGCCCGTCGCGGCGGGAGACGAGCACTCAGCACGGAGCGCGGACGAGACCGCGCTCTCGTCCGCGCGGAGTTCCGCCACTCCAGCGAGCGAGTGCGAAGCACTCGCGAGCTTAAAAGAGCTGGTTCTCGCCGCCGAAGATCGCGGACACCGAGTCGTCGGCGAAGACGTTCATGATCGCCTCGGCGAGGAGGCCCGAGACGCTGAGGACCGTGAGGTTGTCCGGACGGCTCCGGATGTCGGTCGGGACGCTGTCGGTGATCACGATCCGGTCGATGTCGGAGTTGCCGATGTCCTCGAGTGCTGCGTCGGAGAAGAGCGCGTGCGTGACGAAGACGTTCACCTCGGTCGCGCCTTGCTCCTTGAGCGCCCGCGCGCCGGCGATCAGCGTGCCGCCGGTGATGGTCACGTCGTCGCCGATGATCGCGACCTTGTCTCGCACGCGGCCCGTGACCTCGGTGATCTCGGCCCGTTCATGCTCCGGGCGCATCTTGTGCATGATCGCGAAGCCGGCGTCGATCATCTCCGCGAAGCGGACGGCGTGCTTCGCGCGGCCGGCGTCGGGCGCGACCGCGACGACGCCGTCGCCCGTCAGGCCAAGATCGCGGAAGTGGGTGGCGAAGAGTTGGAGCGCCGTCATGTGGTCGACCGGGATGGTGAAGAAGCCCTGGATCTGGCCCGCATGGAGATCCATCGTCAAGACGCGGTCGACGCCCGCGAGTTGGAGCATGTCGGCGAACAGGCGCGCCGAGATCGGCTCGCGCGGCTTGGCCTTGCGGTCCTGCCGCGCGTACGGGTACCACGGGATGACGGCGGTGATCCGCTTGGCCGACGCGAGCTTCGCCGCCTGGATCATGAGCAGGAGCTCCATGAGGTTCTTGTCCACCGGCGGGCAGCCGGTCTGGACGATGAAGACGTCGGCGCCGCGGATCGACTCGAGGTAGCGGCAGTACGTCTCGTCGTTCGCGAACGTCTTGAGCTCGACATCGCCGAGCTGGACGCCAAGCTTCTCGGCGATCGAAGTCGCGAGTTGCGGGTGCGAGCGGCCGGAGAAGACCATGAGCCGCTTCTCGGGCCCGCGCACGATGAAGTGGTCGGGGGCCGGGTCGCTCATTACGACACTCCCCTCGAGGCCCGGCAGTGCCAGCTCAATCGCTGTCGGGGTTTCCATGCTTCTCGTACACCCACCCTTCCTTGGTGACCTGGCGCGGGGCGAATCCGGCTAGCGAGCCGGGAGGCACATTCTCCGTGATGACGGTGCCGGGCGCAATCCATGTGTCGTCCCCAATCTCGACGGGCGCGAGGAACGTATTGTCGACTCCGGTCCTGACGTTGCTGCCGATCGTCGTGCGCTTCTTCGGCTGACCGGGGACGTGGCTGAAGTTCGCGGTGACGTTGCCGGCGGCGACGTTCGTGTCTTCGCCGATCTCCGCGTCGCCGATATAGGAGAGGTGCGGGACCTTCGTGCGCGCCCCGACGCGCGCCGCTTTGAGCTCGACGAAGGTGCCGACCTTCGCGTCCGGGCCGAGCTGCGTGAGCGTGCGGATCGAGGCGAAAGGGCCGATCTCGACGCCGCTCGCGATGCGGACCTCGCCGCGGATCACGGTGAACGGATGGATGACGACGTCGGGCTCGATCTCGGCGGTCACATCGATCCAGGTCGAGGCCGGGTCGACGATCGTGACGCCCGCGAGCATGTGTGCCGAATTGATGCGGTCGCGCAGTCGGGCAGTGACCGCGGCGAGCTCGCCGCGCGTGTTGATCCCGTCTGCCTCGAGCGGATCCTCTACGCACTGGACCGCGCACGGCTCGCCGACGCCGACGAGGATGCCCAGAGTGTCGGTGACGTAGAGCTCGCCCTGAGCGTTGTGCGGCGTGAGGCGCTCGAGCGCAGGCCATAGCTTCTCCGCGGCAAAGACGTAGATACCGGAGTTGACCTCGGCCAGGGCGAGCTCCTCGGGCGAGGCATCTCGGGCTTCCACGATCCGCGCCAGCCCGCCGTTCGAGTCTCGCACGATGCGGCCGTACGCGGCTGCGTCGGCCGGCTCGAAGGAGAGGACCGTCGCGGCGACCCCGGCGGAGCGGTGCGTCTCGACGAGCTCAGCGATCGTCTCGGGCCGGAGCGCGGGCACGTCACCGTTGAGGACGAGGACGTCGCCGTCGAAGTCCCCGAGCGCTTGCCGCGCGCAGCGGACGGCGTCGCCGGTGCCGCGCGGCTCCTCCTGCACGGCGACATCGACGCCTTCGAAGGACTCGCGCGTCGACGGCGAGGCGACGACGACGATCCGCCCCACTCCCGCGCCACGCGCGGACTCGACGACCCAGTCGACCATCCGCCGGCCGAGCAGCGGGTGGAGGTGCTTCGGCGTCGCGCTCTTCATGCGCGTGCCGATCCCTCCGGCCATTACGACTGCTGCGAGCGGTTTCGCCATGTCAGTGGGGAGTGGCTGAATAAATGGCTGGGGCGCCAGGATTCGAACCTGGGATCACGGGACCAAAACCCGTTGCCTTACCGCTTGGCTACGCCCCAACGTTTTTTCGGATTTGAAAATCACAAACGCGTGGGTGGCGGGCCGATTAGCAGGCACTTCCTACACGCAAGGTAGTCGTTTCGGACGCTGATCGTCCCCTCTCGGCCACGCCCAAAACTCGCCCAAGCCCTCCGCTTGGTTGAGCCAAAAGAGCGCAGACGTCGCCACTCAGACGGCGTCCGTCGCACCAAGCACTCGCCCAAAAGTCACCCCGCATCGCGGGAGAGAGGATAGATCAACGATGAGCGACACAAACCCGGTCGGGTTCGGAGTCATGGTCCGCACCCTCCTCATCAACGCCAACATCGTCACCCGCATGGGCAACCCCGACTGGCCCAATCTCGCCAGCCGCATGCCCGGCGTGAACTACGAGTCACTCCGCAAAGCGGTGGTCGGCGAACGCGCCCCTTCAGAGAAGATCATGCTCGCCGCCGCGAGGGCGCTCGGCGTCAAGCCCACCGTCTTCACTGAGTACAGGCTGCTCAACGCCCGCCGCTCCTTCGACCCCGACTACGTCGGCTGGCAAGCAGCCGTCAAAGCCCTCAGTCAGTGGGAGACGATCGGCTAACCGCTGCTTCTCCTAGCAGCCCACGTCGACCGACGTACAGGCGTCGACCGAAACGCGTGCGGCGGCGGGGTGCTGCGATCCGTCGTAGAACTCCTGCAGGTGAAGACGGACTGACGCGTGGGGGCGGACAGTCGCTCCCGTCGTATCGAACGACGAGCTGATCACCCTGCCTTCATCGTCCAGGTAAAGAACGTAGACGGGTGCGTACTGCGACAGGGGCTTGCTGGATCGGTTTGTCAAGGTCGCATAGATGTCAGCGAAGCCGAGCGACTCATGGAGTGTCACATTCGTCACCTCGGGCAGTCGGTGGCCGATGCTCCTCGGCACCGATCGACCCTCCCGCACCTTGACTTTCAGGTTCGTCGCATTGAGCGAGACATTCGGGGACATGGATCCCGCGAGGTTGAACGAGCCGCCAGCGGGGATCAGGCTGATGTAATTCGTGTCCGAAGCTACGGAGCGACCGAGGCGGTCGATGGCCCGGACGGTGACGGCGAGGTTGGTCGCGTCGGCTCGCTTCGACCTGTTCACCAACGTCAAGCCGTACTTGATCTCCCCCGAGTATCGCGAGAAGCCAACATCGCTGACGGTGACGTGCGCTACGGGTGGCGAACTCTGCCCCGCTGTGGTCGCCTCTTTCTTCCCGGACGGGGAATTCTTCGGAAGTTTGACGAAAGCGCCGGCGATCGCGAGGCCGATGATCAGAACGACGATCAGGCCGATCGTCCAGGTGACGCGGCGTCGCCATTGTCGTCTCGGGGGCGGTCCAGCCTTACCTCGCCGAGACGAGTACTGCAGAAGACATGAGTCCGAGCAAAACCAGAGATCGCCCTCACGGCGCAGATTCGAAATGCCGCCTAACGAACGTCCGCAGTTGGCGCACCCTGTCCGCTGAGACACGGTTCGGATCATGCGGCTTGGAGCAACCCGTGTGCAAGCTCGCGATGCCTTGGGTCCCTGCTATACCGGCTTACATAGCGGCACCCTTTCAAAACGATGAGGCAACGGCCCTGCGGTACATCGCCCTCACCATCCTCGTCATCCGGCCACTAACCAAGAACGAGTTCTGGAACGAGTACCCGCAGGAGACTGAACCACCTACCCCCTGGTATCGGGGGCGGTGTCACGAGGTCTGCACGAACGTCCAAGCCGTAGCAGCGCAGCTTGCGGCCGGTGGGGAATTCGACCTAAACGCGAGGCTCGTACACGGAATGTTTCAGGCAGACGGCGACCCCGACCGGCTGAAACACGCCTGGTTCGAACTTCCGGACGGGACGATCGTCGACCCAACCTCCAACCAGATGGGGATCGGCGAGGCGGCCGCGGTGATCCGGCCCAACGACCCGCGGCACAGCTATTACGACCCGACAGAGACGTGGGAGTTCGTCGAACTAGCCAACGACACGCTGCCGGGGACGAGTGGTCAAACGGACCATTGACGGCAACTCGGCACCGGCCGTCGAAACGGCCTTGTCACTTGAAAGCGGGAATGTTGCTCCCCCAAAACTCTCCCACGCCTGCGAGAAATCCCTGCAAATAGCCATGTTTCCACTTGGCTACGCCCCAGGGCGATAGCGATTCTAGCGGCGGTCAACGAAAAGATAGGCGAGCGCGAGGATGGCGAACACGATGAGCCCGGCGATGACAGCCCACTTCACGATCCACCCGAGCATGGCGAGCACGAACGCGAGCAACTGCGACGCCGCGAAGATCCAGAGCACCTGCCGGAGGAGCTCCGACTTGGCGTTCCGGCCGAGAAGATAGAGGAGCCCGGCTATGAGGGCGAGGAACATCACCGTCCACTTCGTCAGGTCATGCGAGAAGAAGACGACGACGCCCTCGAGAGCAGCAATCCAGAGAGCGATGCGTACACGGTGGAACCGCAGGCGGCCCGCGAGTCCGGGCTCGATCGCGTGCGTCGACATCGGGTCAACCGTACCAGGCTGGGGGCGCGAGCCAGGCGTCTCCAAGGCGCGTGAGGACGCGTCTTGCAGCGTCCGCATCGGCGCGATCGAGGAAGAGTCCATAGATGGCGGGGCCGGCGCCCGAGATATCCGCGCGGAAGGCTCCCTCGGCTCGCAGCTCGCCCGCAAGCGGCGAGCTCGCTAGGTCGTTCGACGGGAGCGCTGCAAGGTCGAGCGGGTTCTTGACCCTGGCGAGCCCGTCGAGGAGCGCTCGACGGCGCTCGTCCCAGCCGCGGGCTCCGTCGCGCGCATCGAAACTCGCGTAGACGTCCGCGGTCGAGGACTTCTCCACGTCACGGGGCAGCAGCACGACGACCCAGAAGTCCTGCGGAAGGTCGAGCGGCGCGAGCTCGCTGCCGTCGCCGGAACCGAGCTGTGGGCCGTCGGCGAGGAAGAAGGGGACGTCGGCGCCAATCCCGGCCGCCACGGCGTGCAACGCGTCGGCGGTGAGCGGTTCAGCGAGCGAGCCGTTCGCGAGTCGGAGGGCCGTGGCGGCGTCGGAGCTGCCGCCGCCGAGGCCCGCCGCGAGAGGGATCTGCTTCTCGATCTTTACGCGCCAGTGCGGCTCGACTCCCGCAGCGACGGCGAGGCGTTCGAGCGCGGCGCGAACGAGCGTGTCGTCCTTGAAGCCCTCGACGCGAAGCTTCGGCGCCTCCTCGATCTCAATCCGGTCGACGAGATCGATCCTCTGCAGGACGGTGAGCACCTCGTGCTTGCCGTCGCCGCGCGTCGGCCCGACGACGAGCGCGAGGTTGATCTTCGCCGCTGCCGGCGCACGCATCATCCGAGCGCCTCTGCGAGCGCGACGAACTCGCGCGGCGCGATCGCCTCGGCACGCGTGTTCTGGGGCCGACCGATCGCCTCGAGTGCCGTCGCCGCCCGCTCGCGCGTGACGAGACCGGCGAGCTCAAGTGAGTTCGGGAGCGTCTTCCGCCGGTGGCTGAAGGCGGCCGAGACGACCTGCTTGATCCGGGCGAAGCTCTCGGGCAGCTCGGCGCGCCGGAAGGCGACGAGCGCGGAGTCGACGTTCGGCGGCGGACGGAAGACCGTCCGCGAAACCGGGTGGAAGCCCGTTCGCTCGGTCGCGAGCTGGACGAGCACGGACACCGCGCCGTAGTCCTTCGTCCCCGGCGCGGCGAAGAACCGGTCGGCGACTTCCCGCTGCACCATCACGCACCAGAGGACGACGTTCGGCAGGCCGTCGAGACTCTCGACGACGAGCGGCGTCGCGACGTTGTACGGGAGATTCGCAACGAGCTTCGTCGCGTCCTGCGGCAGCTCGAGCTGGAGCGCGTCGCCGAATACGACGTCGACGTTCGATCCGATCTCGCGGAGCGCCGGCTCGAGGTCGCGGTCGATCTCGACCGCGTGGACGTGCGCCACTCGCTCGGCGAGGTAGCGCGTCAGGACTCCCTCGCCCGGGCCGATCTCGAGGACAACGTCGTCCGGGCCAAGCTCAGCGAGGCGATCGATGACGCCGAGGATGTTCGGGTCGGCGAGGAAATGCTGCCCGAACCTCTTCTTCACAGGTGGAAGCATTCGTTCGCGTTCGTGTTGATTGCGACCTCGAAGGGTTCGAGATCGTAGTTCTGAACTCTGGCGAGCCGATGGAGGGTGTGCACGACGTACGCGGGTTCGTTGGACTGGCCGCGGAGCGGTTCCGGAGCTAGGTAGGGGCAATCGGTTTCTGTGAGTAGGAGGTCGAGTCTCACCTGCGTCGCCGCGTGTCGCAGGTCGTGCGCGTTCTTGTAGGTGACGTTGCCGGCGAACGAGACATACCACTCGCGCTCGAGCGCGGTTGGGAGCAAGTCCGGCGAGGAGAAGCAGTGGAGGACGACCGTGCCCTCGAACGGCTCGAGCATCGCGAGCGTGTCCTCCTCGGCGTCGCGGGTGTGGATCACGATCGGCTTCCTGAGCTCAGCGGCGAGCTCGAGCTGCGCGGCGAAGAGGCGCCGCTGCGCGTCGCGCGGTGCATAGTCGCGGAACCAGTCGAGTCCCGTCTCCCCGACCGCGACCGCCTTCGGGTGCGCGAGCAGCTCGCGGAGCTCGGCGAGGTCGCGATCCGTAGCTCGCGCGGCCTCGTGCGGATGGATGCCGAGGATGGCGAACACACCGGCGTGCTTCTCCGCGAGCGCAAGCGCGTTGCGGCAGTCCCCGACATCGGTGCCGACGGTGAGGATCCGTGTCACGCCGGCCTCGCGCGCACGAGCCACGGCGCCGTCCGGATCGTCGAGCGCCGTGAGGTGCGCGTGTGTGTCGATCATGTGACCCGCCCGGCGATACATGCCCGCCTCCGGCCCGCGATCGCACGGCGCGCTGCGGCGTCCTCGGTCGCGCCCATAGGAGGACTATGGGCGCTCCCTGCGTCCTTGCATCGCTTGGCGCTCGCGACCCCGAGACTGGGCGGCATCACCGGGCGGGTCACGCAGACGAAGCCGCGAGCTCGATCCGCGGGAAGAGCGGCTCGGCGGCGGCGATCCCGTCCACCTCTGCAGCGCCGCCGGAGCGGACGCGCTCCCACGAGAGGTCGTCGCTCTGGTTGAGCGCGGCGAGGATCCGTGGCGCCGTCTCGGGGAGGAACGGTGCTAGCGCGACGGCGATCCCCGTGAGCCCGTCGACGAGGTTGTAGAGGACCGCGTCGAGCCGGGCCGAGTTCGCCTCGTCCTTCGCAAGCTGCCACGGCGCCTCGGCGGTGACGTACTGGTTAAGGGTGCGGACGCCCTCCCACACGGCGTCGAGAGCACGGGTGACGTCGAACCGCGGTGGGTCGAGAAGGCTCGCGACTTCGGCGCCGAGTTTGTCGAGGTCGAGCGCCGGCGGGGCATCGCCACGGCGGACCTTGCCGTCGCGGTAGCGGGCGACCATTGCCGTCGTGCGGGACAGAAGGTTGCCCAGATCGTTGGCAAGTTCGTTGTCGTAGCGGCCGCGGATGTCTTCGAGCGACGCACTCCCGTCCTGCCCGAACGAGATCGCTCGGGCGATCCAATAGCGCACCGCATCGGCGCCGTAGGTGTCGATCAGCTCGAGCGGATCGACGGCATTCCCGAGCGACTTCGAGATCTTGCGGTCGTCGAGGAGGAGGTAGCCGTGGATGAAGAGCTGCTTCGGCGGCTCGTAGCCGGCCGAGAGGAGCAGCGCGGGCCAGAAGACGCAGTGGAACCGTAGGATGTCCTTCGCGAGTAGGTGGTGAGCCGCGGGCCAGTACTCGTCCCGGAGGTCTTCTCCCGGCCGCGCATACGTGAGTGCGCTGAGGTAGTTGATGAGCGCGTCGACCCAGACGTAGGTGACCTGGCTCTCGTCCCAGGGCAGCGGGATCCCCCACGGCTGCCCCGCCCGCGAGATGCTGAAGTCGCGAAGCCCGCTCGCGATGAACGACCGCGCCTCGTTGAAGCGGAAGTCCGGGCGGATGAGGTCGGGCCGCTCGTCGTAGAGGGCGAGGAGCTTGTCCTGGTAGGCGGAGAGCCGGAAGAAATAGTTCTTCTCCTCGATCCACTCGGGCGCCACGAGGTGGTCCGGGCAGAGCCCGTCGGTCGTCAGCTCCTCCTCGGTCTTGAACGCCTCGCAGCCGACGCAGTACAGGCCGGCATACACGTCCTCGTAGACGTCACCGTTGTCGTAGATCCGCTGGAGGAAGTCCTGGACGAAACGCTTGTGCCCGTCGTCGCTCGTGCGGAGAAAGAAGTCGACGTCGGCGTTGAGACGTGGCGCGAGCTCACGCCACGGCACTGCGATGCGGTCTGCGTACTCCTGCGCCTCGAGGCCCTGCTCTTGGGCGACGCGCCAGACCTTCGTCGCGTGTTCGTCGACGCCGGTCAGAAAGAAGGTGTCGGCTCCGCGTTGCTTCTGATGGCGCACGAGGATGTCCGCGATCGCGGTTGTGTACGCATTGCCGATGCTCGGCGTCGCATTCACGTAGTAGATCGGCGTCGTGAGGTAGAAGCGCATCCGTCCATGATACGAGCGGCGGTTCCGCAGCCAGGCTGCCGCGCCGGCGGCGGACGAGAAGCGCCGTTGCGAGCGCAGCAAGCGCCGCAGCGAGCCCCACCGCGGCTACGACGGCCGGCGGCGCGAACGGCCGCGTAACGATAGGAACCGGGATCTGTCGTGGTTCCACGAGCGGCCGGCGGATATGCGGCAGGTCGGTGCGGAACGTGTCGGGTGTAGGCGACGGCTGCGACTTCGGCGTCCGCTTCGGCGTGGGCGCATGCGACGGCTTGGCGGGGGCGGCGACGGCCGGCGGGGTAGCGACAGGCTTCTCGATGACGAGCCCGCCGGCGTGCGCGTGCCCACGGGCGGGCACGGCCTGCCGCACCGGCTGACGCGCCGGCGTTGACGTAGTCGCGGTCGTGGTCGTAGGCGGAGGCTCCGGCGCGGGGAGGAGCCCAAGCGGGTCGAGGTAGCCGAGCGGATCGGTCGTCAGGCGGATGCCGAGGTGGACGTACGGAACGGCCTGCCCGGGCGTACCGCTCGGCCCGACCGTGGCGACGACCTCGCCCTCGCTGACGGCCGCGCCTGTTGCGACTCCGATCGAGCCGAGGTGCGTGAGCGTGACCGAGTAACCGTCGGCCGTCTCGATCGTGAGGCTCTCGCCGCTCGTGGGAACGAAGCCAGCGAAGCTCACCGTTCCGCTCTCGGGCGCTACGACCGGATCCCCTGACGCGCTCGCGCCGATGTCGATGCCGCGGTGCTGGCCGGGGTCGTACGGGTGCGCCTCGTCGTACGAGAACGGCTGGAGCACCGGTCCGGGCACTGGCCAGGTCCACGCGCTCGCGACCGGGGCCCAGACGAGAAACGCGACGACGACCGTTGTCAGTTTCAGCAACACGGAAGGCAAAGATAGCCGCCGTCTGCGCCGTTGTCAACTCTGCTTACAACGACTGATCGTAGAGGCGGTTGCGGGCGACTCCCGTCAGCCGCGAGACGATCTCCGCCGCCTGCTTCCGCGGAACGCCGGCCGCGACAAGCTCGGCAACCGCTTCGAGCGCCGAAGCGTCGTCCGTCCCCGGCCCCGCCCCCGGCCCGAGCACGAGCGTGATCTCGCCCTTCGGCGGCTCGGCGAACCGCTCCGCGAGCTCGGACGCCGTCCCGCGCGCGATCTCTTCGAATCGCTTCGTCAGCTCGCGGCAAACGGCGACTTCCCGCTCCGGCGCAACGGCTGAGAGCGACCGCAGCGTCGCAGGCAGACGCTGCGGCGACTCGAATGCGACCGTCGGCCATGGCCAAGGCTCGAGCTCACGCCAAAGCTCGGCGAGTCGCTTCTCGCCGCGCGGCAGGAAGCCGAGGAAGCGGTACTGCTCGGCAACGAGTCCCGACGCGACGAGAGCCGTCTCGACTGCCGACGGCCCCGGTAGCACGGTCACATCGATGCCGGCGTCGAGTGTGGCGCGCACGAGGCGCCCGCCCGGATCGGAGATCCCGGGCAGACCTGCGTCGGACACGAGCACGATCCTCTCCCCCGCCTCGAGCCGCGGCAGGAGCTCACTCGTCCGCTGCGCCTCGTTGTGCTGGTGGTACGAGAGGAGCCGTCCCTCGACGCCGTGGCTCCGGAGGAGAACGCGCGTGTGCCGGGTGTCCTCGCAGAGGATCGTCTCCGCGGCAGCGAGCTCCGACAGCGCGCGCAGCGTGATGTCTGCGAGGTTCCCGATCGGTGTCGCGCAGACCGCGAGCGGCATCAGAGATCGAACTCCGCGCGCTCGACCCAACGGTCGTCGGCCGCTTGCTCGAAGAGGACGACGGACGAGGCGCGCGACGTCAGGGGAAGCGCAGTCGCGAGTGCCGTCTCCGCCGCGTCGAGGTCGTGCCCCTGCGCGACCGTCAAGTGCGGTGTGATTCCCTTGAACAGGCCGTCGTACGGCGCGTGGTCGGGAAACGCAGCGATGAGCGCCTCGGTCATCGCGACGAACGGAGCAGCGGGTCTGGGCGCGAGCCAAAGCGTCCCCGGGAAGCGTCCGAACTCCGCGAACGCGACGTCGAACGCGTCGAACGAGCGGAGCGCCTCGACCGCTGCGTCGAGGTCGGGCGGCGCCGGGATGAGCAAGGTCACGTGGGGCGGGACTCCGTGCGAGGGCTTCGATGCGCACGTCCGCTCGCGCCACTCGTCGACCGCCGGCGCGAGGTCGCGGAACGGGACGCTGAAGGCACAAAGCTCAGACGACATGCCAGTCCTCCGGCAGCGGCAGCGGCTCCCACTCCGGCGGCGGGCGCCAGTCCTCCCAGCCCGTCGGCCACGGACGCTCGGCGATGACACGCTCCCCCTCGGAACGCAAATCGGCCGCGGCGGTCGCGTTGAGGATCCCGAGCTCCTGCATCTCCGCGAATCCGTCCTCGTCCTTCCACTCCCATGTTCCATCGGGACGCACCGCTACGTCCAACTCCAAGTCCGTGGTGTCGAAGCAATCGCCCCGAACGACGAGCGGAGCTTGGAGGTTCACGTACCAGCCGACGAACGCCCACTCCTCGTCCCAGAAGAGCTCGATTGTGTGTGCGTCGCCCTCGCGCGCGAAGCGCAGACGGTGTGTCCGTGCCCAAACAAAATCGAACGCGGGGCCGTCTGCGACCAGCCGTTGGGCGTAGCTGTCGCCTTCTGCGCCTTTGGAGCGCTTGCACTGCGTTCCCGGCTGGCAGTAGAGACCGTGCCTCTCGCCCCAACGACCGACGTAGTGGCATGGGAAGCAGCTGCGGACGCGGCCCCGGAAGACATTGCGATACAGGACGGCGTCGCCGGCACGCAGCTCAGACGACATGCCAGTCCTCGGGCAGCGGCAGCGGTTCCCAGTCCGACGGCGGGCGCCAGTCCTCCCAGCCCGTCGGCCACGGACGCTCGGCGATGACGCGCTCGCCCTCGGCGCGAATCTCTGCGGCCGTTTCCTCCTCGAGGAAACCGCGCTCGACCATCCGGGCGAAGTGATCCTCGTCCTTCCACTCCCAGATTCCGTCCGGCTCGACCCAGACGTCGAGCGCCCAGTCGGTCGTCTCGAAGCGACCGCCGCGAACGACGAGCGGAGCTTGGAGATTCACGTACCAGCCGAGGAAACCCCAGTCCTCGCCCCAGAAGAGCCCGAGCATATGACGGTCGCCTCCTTCGCGCACGAGCCAGAGGACGTGCGTCCGAGTCCAGACGTGGCGGTGCGCCACGGTTCCCGGGTTCCAGTCGCTCCACGCGCCCGAGCGCCGGTGCTCGTCGCCCGGCTGCACGTAAAGAACATGCCGCCCCTCGCTCTCGTCGACGTAGCGCATCAAGCCGCAGGAGACGACCTGCCCGCCGTAAATGCTGCGAAAGAGGACGGCCTCTCCCGCGTTCACGTGTCGAGCGCCTCGAAGGCGACGAACGCCGCGCCGATGAGCCCCGCCGCCGTGCCGAGCTCGGCCTTCGCGATCCGAAACTCGCCGCGCATCGGGTCGAGCGCCTGACGACGCGCGATCTCCTCCGCCGGCCCGGCGAGATAGTCGAACGCCGCGACGCCGAAGCCTCCGCCGAGGAGGACGAGCTCGGGGGCGAAAATGTTGACGAACGTCCCGATGCCAGAACCGAGCTCTTGCCCGAGCTCCGTGAGGATCTCCCTCGCCTTCGCGTCGCCCTCGTTCGCGAGGCGCACGAGCCGGTGTGCGTCGGCGGCCGGGCCGAACGCCTCGCGCGCCGCCTCGGTTGCGGCGTGCCCAGACACGTAGGACTCAAGCACGCCGAGGCCGGTGGCCGAGCCTTGCGACGGGCGTCCGTTGTGGACGAGCACAGCGTGGCCGAGCTCGGCGCCCTCGCCGTTGCGGCCGCGGAAAGGCGCGCCGCCGGAGATAACACCGCCGCCGACTCCCGTCCCGAGCGTGAGCATCACGAGGTCGTCGACACCGCGCCCCGCGCCGGCCTTCCACTCGCCGATCGCCGCTGCGTTCGCGTCGTTGTCGAGCCCGACCGGCAGGCCGAACCGTTCGCGCATGTGCTCGCGGAGCGGCGCGTTCTCGAGCGGGAGGTTCGGGCAGCGAACGACGACGCCGCGCTTCGCGTCGATCGGGGACGGCACGCCGAACCCGATCGCTCCGACCGAGTCGCCCAGCAGCTCCGCGACCGCCGCCTCGAGCTCTGCGATGACGTGCTCCTGAGAGTCCTGCGGTGTCGCGCGCTCGTGGCGACGGACGACTTCTCCGCCCGAGGCGACGACGCCGGCGAGGATCTTCGTGCCGCCGAGGTCGACGCCTATCGTGTGGAGGGCTTCCACCGTGGGTACCGTAATGGCACGGATGGGCGCCTCCGAGGAGAAGCCGTACCGGGTCTACCGCGGGGGGCGAGACAAGGGAAAGGTCCCGCTCGCGCGCCGAGACCGGGAAGCGCGTCGCGCTCACCGGAGCGACGGGCCGGGGTCTGGGTCGAGCCCAAGGCCTGGCTCAGGGAAGATCACGCGCAAGGGCGATCGCCCGCGCCGGAGCCGGCTGTGGTTCGGCTGGACGTGGCGGCGGTGGACGCTCGTCACGATCCTTTCCCTCGTCCTCCTCTTCATCGTCTGGGCCGTCGCCGGCTATCTGTCGGTCGAGAGCGGCGTCAGCGCGGCGAACAAGCGCGTTCCGCCCAAGGTGCGCGCCGCCCTCGCGCCCGACTCCGGGTCGCTCTACGACAGCGCGACGAACATCCTCCTCATCGGCACCGACCACGCAACCGGCAAAGGTTCGCAGGGTCGCAGCGTCGACGACCATTCCGACTCGCTGACGCTTCTCCACACCGATCCGGGCCGCGGCAGGCTCGACTATCTCTCGATCCCTCGCGACCTCTGGGTCGACATCCCGGGGATCGGCTACTCGAAGATCAACGGGGCTATGCAGAACGGCGGCGCGACGCTCGCGATCAAGACGATCAACCGGCTGCTCGGCAAGAAGCTCCAGGTCAACCATGTCGTGTTCGTCGACTTCAACCAGTTCGTGAGCCTCATCGACGCGGTCGGCGGGATCACGGTTGACGTACCGGAGAACATCAAGTCGAACAACTTCGACTGCCCGTACCCGGCCAACCGCTGCGCCAACTGGAGCTGGAAGTTCCACAAGGGACCAACCCACATGGACGGGCATCAGGCCTTGATCTTCTCCCGGATCCGCGAGAACGTCCTCGACCCATCGTGGACGGACTTCGCGCGGCAGCACGACCAGCAACTCGTCGAGCAGGCGACGCTCGCGAAGCTCGCGAGCCCGTCGCGGTTCTTCTCGCTCCCGTTCAGCGGTAGCTCGCTCCTCGCGCCGATCTCGACCGATCTCTCGACATGGCAGCTGCTGCAGCTCGCATGGGTGAAGTTCCGCTCGTCGACCGGAAGCGACCTCCACTGCCGCCTCGGCGGATCGGCCCAGCTCGTGAACGGGCAGGACGTGATCGTCGGGGACACGTACGGGGAGAAGCAGGTTCTCGCGGCGGTGCTCGGACTCGCCGCTCCGCCGCGTCCGCAAGGGCTGTACGGCCCGGGCTGCACGGTCGGCACGACCGGCAACTTCAAGTAGCGCCGCCGTCAGGCGAGACCTGCGCTCGCGCAGGCGAGCCGCGATCAGCCGTGAACTGCGATCTCGATCTTTGCCACTCGGTGAGTGGTAGGACTCATGCAGAAGGTAAGTCCATCAAGGGCCGATGGGCCGTCTTCCGTCGTGCTGCTGCCGCCTTGATCAGCGCGGTAGCTCCAGCAGGACAGGCGTCCGGCAGCAGCTTTCACAAACGGTTTCCCTAAGCGCTTGTGGACTTGGCTCTCCCTTGTGCCGATGCCGATTCCAAGGACCGACTTCGTCAGCGAAAGGTCGTGCACGCCGACGCCGACGTGAATCACGCCGCGGGAGAACGTCACGTCTTTGCTCCCTCCGCACCCTGCGGCAACCATCACCATCAACAGCGCCGCCGACAACACAGCTACGCCTCTCACTGCGTGCACGGGTGAACGACTCGACGGGCCCAGCTATGACGTAAGAGGGTGAACTCGTACGTCGGATGGATCTTCAGTTGCGATTCGCCGAGCCCGACGCGCTGGTGGATGATCGTTCCTGCGCGAGTTCTGTATGAGACCTCGAGGAGCCGTACGCTCTGGAGCGAGGCGTGGCGCGCCGCGGGACAGCCCAGGAGTCGGAAGTTCAGCTGGACACACGCGTTCTTCCCGGGCGCGACTTGGAGCGGCTTTGGCCGGAGGACGCCGAAGCTTGATGGCTCGGAGATCCCGCATCCAAACATCGGTTTCGGCGCGGCCAGAGCAGTGCCGAGTTGGCGAAACACCGAGCCGTGAGGGAAAACGGCGCGCACGTCGGTGAGGGTCACCGGCTGGGAGGCGTTGTCCGTGAGCGGGATCCCGACATGGAACGGCGCTGACGGGATGAAGCTCACGAGGGTCCCCATACCGATCGCCAGTACTGGGCGTCCTCCGCCCATCCCTCCACCCGGGTTCACGAATGCCCTCGCTAACGGGGAGGGGCCCGTCGGGGGATTGTGCGGCTGCGTTGGGGCGTGGAGCGCGGGCCTTACGGTGACCCAGTGGCCGAGCGCGGCGGACCACCGGAGGCTCGCAACGCATAGCGAGGAAAGTCCGGTGGAGCTCGAGGCGCTGTAGGCGCCGATCTGGATCCGGCAGCCGATCTCGCCGTTCCCGCGGGGTGCTGCGTTGATCGTGTAGCGCGTCACCGTCGGATCGACGAAGCGCGCAACGCGATACCCGTGCCGCCCGACGAACCGCGCATTGTGGCTCAGCACTATCAGTCGGGACGAGCTCGGGCGCGCGGTCCGCCCCGAAGAGCCGGTGCTTGCTACGTACGCGACCATGGCTCCCGACTGCGACTTTCCGGCGACCGTGAAATGGACCTGCTGCGATCCCGTCGCGGCCGTCGCTCCTCGGCTGTGCCCGGATGGCCACGCGGCCGTTGCTCCCCACCCAACGAGAGCGGCCGCTGCCGCCGCTGCGATCACGAGGAGCGCGCTCCGCATACGCCAGTACGTCACACCACGAGTTATACGGCACCAAACAACGAAACTGTCACTCCGCGCAAGTGAGACAAGAGCGGCGCTGGGTCGCGTGCCGAGCTACGAGCCGAGGGGCGAGATGTACTTGCGGTAGGCCGCCGCGGACGCCGGCTTGTCGTGGATGTCCCAGATCGACCCGGGGCTGTAGTTGAAGAACGAGAGCAGGACGAGACGGCGGTGGGTGTGCACCCAGGCGGCCATCTCGCGCACGAACGAGGGGTCGTCGATCCCCCACAAGCCCCACTCGCCGAAGCCGAACGGCTTTGAAGGGTGGGAGTCGTAGAGCTTCTGTGCTGCCGCCCAGGTGGCGCCGTGCCCGGCGATGTCGTAGAGGTCGTCGGCGACGAGATCGACATAGGCGTTCCCCGGGTAGTAGGCGTTGGCCGAGTTGCCGGGCAAGTCAGGAGCTCCGAAGCCCTGCGGGTTCCAGACGAGCTTCAGCTTCGGGGTGGTGACCGGTAGATCCTGATTGATCCCGGGCAGGTGCAACCGCGCGAGCTTGGCGTTGATCTCGGCCGCGGTGCCGCCGCGGGTGATGATGGCGATGCGGGCGAACGCCTTCCGTGACCAGGCAACCGAGTCGTCCGCGGGCCGCAGGGTGCCGTTCTGGTTGTACGCGCAGTTCGACTCCCAGTAGCCGTTCATCTCGGGGAACGGACGGAGGTAGAACAGCGATCCCGAGTAGGCGGCGATAGCGGCGTTGAGTTGGAAGAGGAAGGCGTCGTTCTTGCCCTTGGCAATGCCTTCCGGGGTGGCGGTTACCGCATGGCCATAGGAGCCGGGAACGAGAGCGAGCATCGGCACCGGCCCGGTCTCGGAGATGATCCGATCGAGCGCCGGGCTCGGTCGGAAGGTCGTGAAGATGTGGCGTACCTGTGTCTGCTGGCCGGTGAGCGAGGCGAAACGGGCGGGGTCGCCGAACAACCCGAGCTGGATCTGGCGCGGCGACGCGCCCGCGCCGGCGGAGAACGCGAGCGCTGTCACGAGAGCGACCAGCGGCAGCACGGAACGCAGGATCGAGCGACGGAAGCTGGGTGCGAACCTCACCTTCGTCACATCGGCTCGCGGTTTGTCGCAGGTGACACTCGGAAGAGGGGAAAACATCGGAGCGTCGAGTGACTATTCGTCGCGCGGCGGCGTAACTTCCCTCCGCCCGTCGGCGGTCGCTTTCTGATGCGCGTCGAGAAGTTGTTGCGCTAGTCGCCGCTCGAGGCGGGCTTCTTCTTCTCGGCCGGCTTCGACTCGCTCTTGCTCTCGCCGCCCGAGGACGGCCCGCCGTCGCCGCTGCCGCTCTCCTTCTTCGCCGCCTTCCCCTTGCCGTAGTCGGTCGTGTAGAAGCCCGAGCCCTTGTAGTGGACGGCGACCGGATAGAGGACGATTTCGACGGGCGACGCACCGCAGACGTCGCACGTCTCCGGCGTGGCCGCGGTCATGGACTGGAAGCGCTCGAAGTGGTGGCCCTTCGGGCAGCGGTACTCGTAGATCGGCACGCGCCGGACGCTACCTAGGACGGGGGCGATTCCGACGCGACCGGCTCCGCTGCGAGGGTGGGTCGGCGGAAGCTCGGCACGCGAGCGCGGATCAGCACGGGCACGGGAACGCGGATCCGCAGCGGAGCGCTCGTCGGAACGAACCGGGCAGCCGCGCCGACTACAGCGATCCCGCCGGCGAGCTCATACGCCGCGGAGTCGTTCATGAGCAGCGAGGTGAAGAGCGCAACGCCGAGCGCGATCAGGAGATCTCGCGTAGCGGCGACGTCCGTCCTTCTCCACGCGACGACGAAGACCGCGGCGAGAACGAGCAGGAGCGGGACGACGAGCGTCCACTCCTGTAGGGCCGGCAGATAGGAGAGCGGCCAGCGGCTCCCGAGCGAGGCGAGGAGCCCCCCGACACCGCCCGAGAACGCGCTCCGCAGGTGGTCCGGGCCCGACTGCGCAAGGCCGCGCTGGACGAGCCACAGAACGGCGAATGCCGCCGCGGCGAGGAGCCCGATGAAGCCGCTGAACCGGAGGCGGAAGAGCCTCCAGCCAAGGACAGCGAGCGCCACGCCGAGCACGATCGCGCCGCCGCCGTCGGAGCCGAGTCGGTTGTCCGTCATCACGACGAGACCGAAGAAGCCGAAGAGGAGGAAGCCAGCGAATCCGAAGCGCCGCCGCGCGAGCACGGCTCCGGCGAGGAGCGGCGCCAGGAGAAGCGTCTCCACCTGGTTGCCGATCCCCCAGAACCGCGAGTTCTGCGTCGGGCCGAACGGGTTGATCGCCTGCCACGCCGGATGCGTGACCATCGCGGCGGCGTAGAGGAAGACGACGCCGCCGTAGAGCAACAGCAGCGCGTCGTCGTTACGACACACGCGCGCCAGCGCGAACGCGAGGAGCGCCGTCCCGGCCAAGATCCCGGACAGGAGAAGAACCTCGTTCGACACCTGCGCGACGCCGAGACCAAGATTGACGAGCAGCGCGGCCGGCACCGCCGTCACCGAGGCGCGCAGGCCGAGGAGCGCGAAGAGGAGAAGGAGCGCAGCGGTGATGAACAAGGCGGCGTACTTGAGCCGGTTGTTCGCATGGATCTCCTGCCCGAGCGAAGCGAGGCGTCCGATCGCATTGCTCGCCCCGACCCACGCGAGACCGGTCGATGGGCGACCGAGCGCGGTCGGCGCAATGTCGACGATCGAGACGAGACCGGGGATGTGCGTGGTCGGAGAGGTGAGCAGACCGTGATACCCGCGACCGACGATCGCGACCCGGTAGAGCTTGTCGTTCTGGATCGTGCTCGCGCCCGGCGGGAGCTGGAGGACGATGCACATGCGACACCATGTCGCGATCCAGGAGCTGCGCAGCTCCTCCGTTCCGATGAGCGGCTTACCGGGAGGCGTCCCACCGATGTGCGAGTTCACCTCGGCGCCGCGCACGAGCTCGGCGAACGCGCTGCGGTGGCTCGTCGTCGGGCCGAAGCCGGGTCGCATGAGGCCCACAGCGCCCCGCCGCGCGAGCGTGGCGAATGCCCCGTCGCTCATCCGGTCGACGATGACGACCCGGAATGGCGCCGGCGGCGGCGTGACGCGCGCGGACGCCGTGCCAGGCACCGCGAGCGCAGCGACGGCTGCCGAGGCGAGACAAAGAAGGAGGACGAGACGAGAGGGCCGGATCAAGAGTTCTCCTATTCTCACTGATCGGCGCACGAAACGGTCCACTTAATTGCGCCTATTCGCCGGTGGGGCTCGATTGCTGCTCGAGGAGCTCCTCGAAGCACGGCGCGCCCTCGAAGGCGCCGAGCCCGGCAGGCCGCTCGAGCCGATCCTCCCGGAGGCGCCGGAGTCGCCGACGGCGGCGCGCTGTCGCGACGGCGGCCGAGGCGCCGACGAGACCGCCGAGGAGGAAGTCCAACGCTCTCCCGCCCTTCCGGTCCGCCTCCATGGGACGATTGTGCCGTGCGGATCGGAACCTTTGCCGACGTTTTACTCGACGTGATCGAAGAGGCGGCGCGGCGCGGGATCGACGCGGCTGCGCGGTGCGTCGCGAAAGTAAGGTCGCTGCCGTGAACGTCACAGCGTTGAGCGACGACCAGGCCGCGGCGATCGCGGAGTGGCGGTACGAGTTCCCGTACGAGTGGTACGACACGTCGGCCGACCCGCGGCGCGTCGAGCTGTTCGCGAACCCCGCACGGCGGACCCACCTGCGCGCGGTGGTCGACGGCGGCGAGCTCGTCGGCTTCTTCAACTTCGTTCCCGATGGGGACGAGGTGCGGATCGGGCTCGGAATGCGGCCGGACCTGACCGGGCGCGGTCTCGCACAGCCGTTCATCGAGGCAGGTCTCGACTACGCGCAGCGCGAGTGGCGGCCGCGCCACTTCCGGCTCTGGGTTGCGCGCTGGAACGAGCGGGCGCTGCGCGCGTACCGACGGGCCGGCTTCCGTGAGGTGCCACCGGCCGAGGAGAGCCGGTTCGTCGAGATGGAGCGCCCGGCATGACCCTCGCGGAGACGCTCGAGTGGCACTACTCCCCGCCGTACGACTTCTACGACCCTGGCGAGGATCCGCCACTCAACCCCGAGCGGTTCCACGTCGTCTGCGGCGAGGACGGACGCGTCGAGGCGTTCTGGTACTTCGACCACCCGGAGTCGGGCGTCGTCGAGATCGGGATCGGGCTTCGGCCGGACATCTGTGGTCGCGGGCTCGGCGAGCGCTACATGCGCGACGAGCTCGAGTACGCGCGCCAGGAGTGGTCGCCGACGACGTTCCGGCTCTACGTCGCATCGTGGAACGCGCGCGCGATCGCGTTGTACGAGCGGCTCGGCTTCCGCGAAGTCGGCGAGCGGCACGTGCGGACGTTCGAGAAGTTCGGCGACCACGAGTTCATGACGATGGAGTGCGCGGCGTGATCCAATCGCCTCAGAGATCGCGGCGCTGGAACAGAAAGACCGCTAGCCCGAGCGCCACGCAGAGATATCCGACGGCCCACACGCGGACTCCCCAGCCGTGCACGAACGCGCCGCCGAACGGGCCGAGCTGGAGGAGGAAGCCCGTCGCCCCGGTGGCACTGCTCGAGATCAGCCGCAGCCCGTCCTGGTAGAGCGCCTCGAACGGCAGCGCCCACGCCGCGATGCTGGACGCGTGCTCGATCGTGTGCGAGCCGAGCGCGTGGCCGATCGAGCCAAGCAACCCCGCGACGAGGCCGGCTCCGAAGAGCATGAAGATCGCGATCCCGTTCGCCGTCGACGAAAGCACGACCGAGCCGAGGATCGACAGCGCGATCACGATCACGACGCCACCGGCGAGCTCGAGGCCCGGCTCGGCCGGGGACGGTGGCAGCCAGCTGCCGGACGCGTCGATGATCGCCAGGGCGATCCCGTAGACCGCGAGCACGTACGCGACACAGACGATTGCCGCGCCGAGGAAGCGCGAGAGCAGCAGCGTCGCGCGGCCGACGGGCCGCACGACGAGCGGCTGCAGCAGGCCACGTTCGGCGTCGCCCGAGACGACGCCGAGCGTGAGGAAGACCGCCAGAACGACGCCGAGGAAGAGCGTCGCGAACATGGCGAGACCGAGCAGGAACGCACCGGCGAACGTCCGCTTGTCCACCAGCAGGTCGGCGGGCGGCGAGATCGCCGAGAGGCGGTGAAAGACGAAGCGCACCGCGAGCCAGAAGAGGACGAGGAAGATCGCCGTCAGCACCACGACGACCGTGAACACCCTCCGCCGGACGGCCTCGCGGAAGCCGTAGCCCATGATCGTCACCACCACGCTCACGAGACCTCGTCTCCCACGGCCTCGAGATACGTGTCCTCGAGCGTCGACGTGAGCACGCGGACGCCGTAGACGCTCCGGCCCGCTGCGACCGCTGTAGCGACGAGATCCGGCACGTCCTCCCGCGTCGCCCCGTCGATCGTACGCGTCCCTTCGTCGGTCTCGAGCTCGACCCCGCGCGGCCGCGAGAGCTCGGCGGGCGAGCCTGCGGCCACGACCTCGCCGGCCCGGAGAATGGTGACGCGGTCGCACACGAGCTCGATCTCCGAAAGCAGATGGGAGTTGAGGAGAACGGACACCCCGCGGTCGCGCAGCTCCTCGAGCAGGACGCGGACGATCCGGCGCCCGGCCGGGTCGAGCGCCGACGTCGGCTCGTCGAGAACAAGCATCCGTGGCGAGCCGACGAGCGCCTGCGCAATTCCGAGGCGCTGCTGCATCCCCTTCGACATGCCCTCGACTCGCCGGCCGCGCGCGTCGTCCAGCGCGACGAGCTCGAGCAGCCGGGCGCGCTCGGAGGCGCCTCCGTCGGAGCCCGTCAACCGCTGATGGAGGGTGAGAACCTCGTCCGCGGTGTACCAGCCGGGGAAGCGGAAGAGCTCCGCGAGGTAGCCGAGCTCCGCGCGGGCTGCGCGCGAACCGGCTCGCGCCCCGACGACCTCGGCCCGGCCGGCGGTTGCGCGCACGAGCCCGACCGCGATCTTCACGAGCGTCGACTTGCCGGCGCCGTTCGGGCCGAGCAGCCCGACGAGCTCGCCGTCCTCCACCTCGAGGTCGACTCCCTTCAACGCGTGGACCGAGCCGTACCGCTTCTCGAGCCCGTGGACGGCGAGCGCAGCCACGTGGCGAGCCTACCGCGAGTACTCTCCCGTCCATGGCGCGCGGGTATCTCGAAGGGCCTGCGGCGGAGGAGGCTCAGCGCCGTATGGACGAGCTCGCGCGAGGGGTCGCGGACGAGCCGGTCGCCGCCAGCGAAGCCGCCGTTTTCGGCTGCACGGAGGACGACCCCGAGCCGCACTTTCTCGGCCTCCTGGGCCAGGTCGATCCCGACGAGCTGTTCACCTCCGGCGCTGCGTGGGGTGTCACCGTTCGCCGCATCGCAGTGGCCGACTAGAGGATCTTGGGGGCGGCCCGCCACGCGGCCGCCCCCAGGATTCACATACCTACCGTTGCAGCAGGATGCTCTGACGCATCGGGCCGGCGACCAGCGTGTAGCGGCCCGTCCGGAGCGTCCTTCCAGGAAGCATCTGGAACTCGATCGCCGCGCGTGTCACCGTCCCCCGTGCCACCAGCCGTCCGGCATGCAGCAACCGGACCGCGGTTCCGGTCCGGATCGTCACGCTCCCGGACAGCACCTTCGTCTTACAGACCTGAACGGTCTTCTTCTTGCCGTGCACGATCTTCACGACCTGATGGCACGTCACCAACCTGACCTTCCCGGGCGGGCCGGGCGGGCCGGCCGGCAACGTGCCGCCGGTGCCGGACAGCGGGATCGACTGTGTGCTCGTCGGGTTGTTCCCCGACGGCACGTTCGCCGTGATGTCCAGCGACGCGGAGCTCGCGCCCGTGGCCTGCGGTGCAAACCGCACACCGATGGCACAGGACGACCCCGGAGCGACCGGGCCGCCGCACGTCGAGGATCCGACGAAGTAATCGCCCGGCTGGGCGCCGGAGAAGGCGAGCCCGGAGATCACGAGCGGTGCGCTTCCGTTGTTCGTGACCGTCACGGCCTGTGGGGCACTCGTCGTCGTCAGCGGCTGCGTTCCCGGGAACTCCACGTTCGCGGGCGCAGCGTCGGCAGTCGGCGTCGCATAGGTGATGTCGACTTCCGGCGTGGTGACGTCCGCGACGGTGATCACCGCGTTCGGATCGCCGGGAGCGGCGCTCGAACCACCGCCACCGCCCGCACCGACGTCGCCTCCGCCTCCGCCGCCGCCGCCGTAGAGCCCTCCGCCCCCGCCGCCGCCGCCTTCCTCGCAACCGCCTGCGCCACCGTCGCCGCCTTGGCCGAGCGAGCCATTGCCACCGGGAGTGCATCCAGTCGACCCACCACCGTCGCCGCCGTTATTTCCGGTTCCGGCTCCGCCGGGGTCCGCCGAGGCGGTGCCGCCACGACTGCTACCCGCATCTCCGCCGCAGATGGAGTTGTCCCCGCCGCCGCCACCTCCTCCGCCGGCGATGACCTGGCGTGACGCGAGCGTGTTGCCGGCACTGCTCGGTGCGGTGCGAACATCGCTCGCGCCGCCGCCGCCGCCGCCGTTCTCGATTATCGCCCCGCCGCCCGCGCCGCCGCCGTTGAACCCGCCGGCACCCGAAGTGTCGCCGTTGCCACCGACCTCGACGTAGAGCAACTGCCCCGGAATTACGGAGATTGTCGCAGTGACGTCACCTCCGAGCCCCTGTGTGAAGTCGCAACCGCCGGCACCGCCGACCGCGTGAACCGTGACCGTGCCCACGCCGACGGGGACGACGAAGACTTGCTCGCTGCCCGTGTAACTGAACGTGGTCGTCGCGGTGACGGCGGCCTGTGCACTGGGCACCGCGATCGCGTACGCGAGCACTACAAGAGCTGCTAACCGAAGCTTCATTGCTCGACCTCCCGATGTGTGTGGCCCTCTCCCTGTTTATGTCGGAACGCCTGGTCCGTGTCAAGGCAGCACGAGTCGAGCGCGGGACGAGCTCTCGCGGGCTCCCGGCTAGCTGATCGCCGAGACGAACTCGTCGATCGAGAGCGCTTCGAGCGTCTGGATGCGGGTCGAGCCGCGGGCTCCGAGAGCGACCGAGACCTTGGCGATCGTCGCAGTGTCCGGCGCCTCGACGACGTTGATGAAGTCCCACTCGCCGAGCGTCGCCCACTGGTGCAGCACCTTCGCGCCGAGCTCCTCGACGTCCCGGTTCACCTCCTGCAACCGCCCCGGATTGGTCTGCAACGTCTGGACGCCCTTCTGCGAGACCCGCGAGAGAAGGATGTAGATCGGCATAGGCGGCAGCCTAGACGACCTTGACTCGCGCAGCCTGGTCGACGTAGAGCAACGCCGTCCCGATGAAGAGCAGCGGCGAAAGAACGACGCTTGCGAGGAAGAGCGCAACCGAGACGCCCGCGTTCCCGAAGCCGCGGAGGACGTAAACGAGCACCGACTGCGACAGCAAGACGAGCACGGCAAGCGTGAAGAGCGAGCCGATCGCATGGACGAAGTCGGCACGTGCGAGCGCCCAGGCACGCGCGAACGCAGCGCCGATCGCGCCGTTCTCCACGACGAGAACGGGAACGACCAAACCGAGCGCGGTCAGCCAGAGCAATCCGGGCACGACGTAAGCGAGGACGAGGAACGGGACCGGCGCGAAGACGAGCCAGCCGGTGACCCAGATCACAGCGAGGCGTCCACGCGAGGGCGTCCGTTCGAGAACGAGCACGCAGGCCGCGACGTAGGCGGCGCTGACGAGCGCGCCCGCGAGCGTCGGAGCCAGGACGAGTTGGAGATGCCGCGACACGGCTCTGAAGACGACGGCGACCGTCGCCGGCGCAACGCCGAGCGCGAGCGACGGCCAGAAGTGGTCGCCGTAGAAGCGGATCGACTCACCGACGAGCTGGCCGACCGTCCGTTCGGCGGGCGGCAGGGCGACTGGACGCGACTCGGCCACGGTGCGGAGGGTATCGTCGCGAGGAATGGGCTACGACGTCGTCCACCATGCCGACCTCGAGTGGGAGGAGCGGCCCGGCCACGAAGGCGAGGCGCCGCGCAGCGCAGCCTCCGTCACCGATCCCGGGCACATGACCGAGTCACGCGCGCGCATGTGGCGCTACCCCGCGCACACCCGCGGCCGCCGGCACCTCGATCCCGACCAGGAGGAAGTCTTCATCCCGCTCAAGGGCACGCTGACGATGCTCCTCGGCGAGCCGTACGAGCGCGTCGACGTCGAGCCGGGCGGAGTCGTCGTCGTCCACCAGGGCACGCCGCTCCAGGCGCGGAACGAGACCGGTGAGGAAATCCTCTTCCTCGCGTACGGCGCCCCGACCGAGCACGGCCACGCCGAGTTCCTAGAGGACGTCGAGTCTCTTTAGAGCGTCGGCGAGAGCGGCAAACGCCTCGTCGAAATGCCACTTCGCGCGATCGGGCTCGCCCGGCGAGTTCGAAATCGCCCGCAGCTCGACGGCCGGGACGCCGGCGAGCTCACACGCGCGCAGCACACCGAAGCCCTCCATCGCCTCGACGTCGCAGCCGGCGCCGCCGCCGACCCTCCCGCACGTCGCGATCGGGAGGACGTGCGCCTCGGGCAGCACGCCGCGCACGCGCTCGAGCAGCGCCGCGTCGGGCCGCACGCGCTCGACGCGCGGAAGCGTCGATCCCGCGTCGATCACATCGCAGTAGACAGCCTCGCTCCCGAGCACGAGCGCCGGCGGTTCGATCCCATGCGCTCCGGCGATGCCGACGTGGAGCACCGCGTCGGGCCGCCGCTCCGCGATCGCACGCGCTGTCTGGAGCGCGGCCTCGACCGGCCCGATCCCGCAGGAGAACGTGTCCGCGCCTTCGAGGAGGGCGAGCTCGCGTTCGGTGGCGGCGACGACGAGCAACTAGTCGCGGTCGTGGCGGCGGTAGCGCGCCTGCCGTGCAAGTCGACGCGCTTCAATCCGTTCGAGCGTCTGCCGGAACTCCTCGCGGACCTGCTGTCCTCGTTTGAGCAACTCCTCCAGGCTCTCTTGGTCGCGACGGCGCCTGCTCAATCGTCCTCCTCCAGCGCGGACAGCATCCGCTCGAGCTTTGCATCTATCTGCATCAGCATCGTACCCAGCCCCTCTAGGAGCTCGACAATGTCCTCCAGCGGCGGGAGGATCTGGGCGCTACGGAACAGCGACACGTGAGCGAGTCTGCTCGACAGACCCTCGCCGCGGCATCGCCCGTGAGGATGATCCCTGACGGGCCCATGCCGCAGGAAGAAATGCCTCGGCTCCCTCGATGACCTTGAGTTCCCGCCGGTCGCGGCGACCATCAGCGCGCCGAGAGGCTACGCGCGACGCTGCTGCAACCGCTTCTCGAGCAAGGCGCGAATCTCGGCGAGCTCACTTTGGATCTCCCCGATCAACTCGGCGATCCGCTTGCGCTGCTCACTCGTCAGCTTCTTCGCCATCGTCCTCCTCCAAAAGTAGTTCGCGAAGTTCGTCGAGCTTCTCCGTGGGGGTGATCTCGCTACTTCCTCTGCGGTAACCGTTCTTCGCGGTACACGACGAGGTCTCGGCGGTACTGCTTGTGGACGTTCTCCACTTCCATGCGCATCTGCCGCTCGAGGCGTTCGAGCTGTGCCTGCATGTTCCGCAGCTCGTCCTCCATCCGCAGGACGAGCTCTACCCCGGCGAGATTGAGCCTGACCTCGTTCGTGAGTCGCTGGACGATCCGCAGCCGCTCGATGTCCGCCTCGGAGTAGAGGCGCGTGCCGCCGGGCGTCCGCTGCGGCCGGACGAGGCCCTTTGCCTCGTACATCCGCAGCGTCTGCGGGTGCATCCCGACGAGCTCGGCCGCGACGGAGATCATGTAGATCGGGCGCTCAGAACTCTCCATCAGCCGCCGCCACTCACTGCCCTTGACCCGGAGGCTGTTGAAACACGTCCGGAGCCGACTCCTCCGACGACGAGCCACCGAGAACAGGTTCCGGCCTCCGGGCACCGCCCCAGTGGCGGCGGCGGTAGTAGATCGCGCCGCCGATGACGGCGACGATGATCGCGATGCCGATCCAGCCTCCGATGCGCGCGCCAGCGCCGACGCCTCTCCAGACGAAGAACCAAAAGAGGATCTTGCTGAGGATGCCCGCCTTCGCGAGCCCGATCCCGCCCGCCGCGACGCCGCCGCCTGCTGCCTTCAGTCCCTTGCGTTGAGTGCGCTGCTCGGCCGTCTCCGGCTCCGGCGCCTCGCGCGGGCCTTGCTTGAGGAGGTCGTCGTGATCGGACATCAGCCGCCGGCCTTCCGGAGCTCTTCGAGGAGCTCGCGCTCCTTCTTGTTGATGCGCTTCGGCACCTGGATCCTCACCCGCGCGAGGACGTCGCCCTTGCCCGAGCCCTGGAGCTTCGGCGCGCCGCGGCCCTTGATTCTCAGGAGCTTCCCGTCCTCCGAGCCCGCGGGAATCTTGAGCGAGACGGCGCCTTCCGGTGTGGGGACGTCGACCTTGCCGCCGAGCGCAGCGGTCGCGAACGTGACCGGCACCTGGACGAGGAGGTCGTCGCCGCGGCGCTCGTAGGTCTCGGAGGGCGCAACGCGCGTGATGACGACGAGGTCGCCGTTCGGGCCGCCGTTCGCACCGGCTTCGCCCTTTCCCTTGAGGCGGATCTTCGTGCCGTCCTTCACACCGGGCTTGATCTTCACCGTGTAGTTGCGGAGCCGGCGCTCGCTACCCGAGCCTTTGCACTTCGGGCACGGCTTCTCGATCACGGTGCCGTTGCCGCGACAGCGCGGGCACGGCTGCGAGAGCGCGAACAGGCCCTGGCTCTCGGAGGTGACGCCGCGGCCGTTGCATTGCGGGCAGATGACAGGAGCCGTCCCGGGCTGCGCGCCGCTGCCTCCGCAGTCGGAGCACGCGACAGTCACCTCGACGGGCACCTTCGCCTCGGCGCCGCGCAGGGAGTCCTCGAACGAGAGCCGCACCTCCGTCTCGAGGTCGTGGCCGCGCATCGCCTGGGGACGGCCGCGGCCGCGACCGCCGGCGTTCCGAAGATCCC